>MDTB01113653.1_pt1 | contig 11505 bp, 9 predicted proteins | sample 811161 | NCBI WGS metagenome assembly MDTB01 (sample SAMN05326650, study PRJNA326480) | marine metagenome | isolation source: seawater | place: Mediterranean Sea | collected 2009
GGCTTTGTTGGGGTTCTTTCTAATCGCTGCCCTGGCCAGCAGGCAGGTTAGGGGTGCCGTGGTGATTGGCATTTTTGTGACCGCTATTCTCGGTTGGCTCACTGGTGCAGCGGAATTTCGAGGCATTGCCGCAGTGCCCCCAGATATATCGCCAGTTTTTCTGGAGATGGATATCGTCGCTGCGCTGCAGCTGTCCATGGTGAGCGTCGTACTAACCCTGCTTCTGGTCGACGTCTTTGATACAGCGGGGACGCTGGTGGGCGTAGCCACTCGAGGTGGGCTAATCAATGAGGACGGAAAGCTGCCGCGTCTCCGGGGCGCGCTCTTCGCGGACTCCAGCGCGACGGTCGCAGGTGCAGCGCTGGGCACTTCGTCCATAACCAGCTACATTGAGAGTGCCGCCGGAGTTGAGGCTGGCGGCCGCACCGGGCTGACCGCCATTGTGATCGGTCTGTTTTTTCTGGTCTGTCTGTTCTTCGCCCCGCTGGCAGAGAGCGTGCCAGCGTATGCGACAGCCGCCGCGCTGCTTTTTGTTGCAACAACCATGGTGAGCAGCCTTGCCCAGGTTCAGTGGACGGATATCACTGAGGCTGCGCCAGCGGCGATCACGGCCATCGCTATGCCGCTGGCCTTTTCAATCGCCGACGGCATCGGCATTGGATTCATTGCCTATGCGGCCATCAAGGCCCTGTCCGGCAGGTGGCGGGAAACGCCCGTTGCCGTTCACGTGACCGCAGTTATTTTTGCCCTGAAGTTTGCGCTGGCCTAGCGCCCAGGGTTTTTATGCACTCAGGCCCGCTCTGGCCCACAGGCTCTCGCTGCGCTCGCGGTGGGTCCGCTTGAGTTTTTGAAGATCAAGGCCGAGGATTTCACCGCCTTTAACGCGCCATTGTCCGTTCACCATCACGTGATGAGCGGCATGGGCGCCACTGGTGACTAGGGCGGTAATCGGATCCTGGCTGCCCAAAAATCTCAGGTCGTCCACTTTGAAGAGCGCAAGGTCAGCGGCAGCGCCTGGCCTGAGGTGGCCCAATTCCGGGCGGTCTAACACCGAGGCACCGCCAGAGGTTGCCAGCTTAAGCGCGTCAAAGTGGGTCAGTGCCGAACCACTCAGACGCTGAAGGAGATAGGCCTGCCTAATTTCTTGAACCAGGTTGGAGTGGTTGTTAGAGGCTGATCCGTCCACGCCAAGCGCTACCTTAACGCCGGCCTGCAGCAACTGGTCTGTGGGGCAGATGCCTGAGCCAAGAATCATATTGGAATTCGGGCAGTGGGTAACGCCACACCCCTGCCTGCCCAACAGCTCAATTTCTTGGCGATCAAAATGTATGCCATGGGCGAACCAAGCGCGCTTATGGAGCCAACCGCACTGGTCTAAAAATTCAATTGGCCGGCAGCCGTATTGGTCCAGACAAAATTGGGTTTCATCCTCAGTCTCGGCTAGGTGGGTATGCAGCAGGACCTTGTGTTGCTCGGCCAAACGCTGGGTGTCGAGCATGAGGGCTCGAGAGACGGAGAAAGGCGAGCAGGGCGCCAGGGCGACCTGCACCATGGCCAACGGATTCGGATCGTGCCATCGAGAAATAAGCCTTTCCGATTCAGCGAGAATTCTGGCGTCCGCTTCAACCAGGGCATCTGGCGGGAGACCGCCGGCGCTCTCTCCCAGGCTCATGGACCCCCTGGTTGCCACCATGCGAATGCCCAGTTGCTCTGCAATCTGAATTTCTAGGTCGATGGCGTGCTGACAAGCTGTGTTAAAGACATAATGGTGATCAGTCGTCGTAGTGCAGCCGGATAACAATAATTCCGCAATCGCCGTGCTGGCTGCGATCTCAATATCTTGAGGCGTGAGCTCAGCCCAGATGGGATACAGGGTGCGAAGCCACGGAAAAAGCGCCTTACCAACGGCGGAATCGAGATTCCGGGTTAGATTTTGGTAGAAGTGATGATGGGTGTTGATTAGGCCAGGCAGCACAACGAGGTCCGTAGCATCCACCGTTTGATGGATGTTTCCCTCATAGACCTCCTCGCCTCTGAGAAGATCGTCCACTCGATTTCCCTTTAAAACGATCCCGCTTATCGATGCATCATAGGGCGCAGGGTCGTCTGGGTTTTGTGACGGCGTTAGGGTGCCAAAAACGGCTTTGGGGTTTTTAACAAGCACCACTCTATCGGGCGCGGGAGGCGAGGTTTCCGTCAACTTAGGTCCTAGTTTCTGGCGCGATACCGGCCGGAATTGTAGCATATTGCGCTTTTTCAGGAGTACACTGAAGCGCCTGGTCGCCGATCAACGACCATATGAACCTGCCTCCCACAAGGCGGTACAGTCGAAGAATTATTCAAAGATACCGGATAGGTCATCTCCAGCAGTGAGCGCTCGGAAAACATGAAACAAGGGCCCCCGTTACAGGAAAGCGATATCTCAATTTCATGCGTCGTGAACGATTCGTTAGTTCAGGTTGATCAGGTCGACGTCAACACTTCGGTGCTTTACTTATTAAGAGATCATTTAAACCTGCGGGGTACCAAGGAGGGGTGTGGTTCTGGCGACTGCGGCGCGTGCACCGTCATCCTTTCTGACTTGGAAGGCGATGATCCGAGCTACTATGCCATCAATTCCTGCATCGCCCCGGCGGGTGTATTGAATGGCAAGCAGGTGATCAGCGTCGAAGGGTTAGCCATTGGGGAGACGCTGCATCCTGTGCAGCAGGCCATGGTGGACTGTCATGGCAGTCAGTGTGGATTTTGTACGCCGGGTTTTGTGATGGCACTGGTGGATCACAGCTTAAAGCCCGATGTTTCAAGTCAGTGTGGTTATGCCGATGTTGTCTCGGCCATCAGCGGCAATCTGTGCCGGTGTACGGGTTATAGACCGATTGTAAAGGCGGGCATGGATGCCTGTGCGAGGGCTAATCCTAAGCAGTTCGTGCCCACTGATGACGTCAGGGCGGGCCTTCTGAGCGGGCTGAAGGAAGAGCGTGGTGAGCAAAACTACTTGGCGCCCGATACTGAGCTTGAACTCGCCCAAGCCTTAGCCAATCCCCTGCCCGGCAGGTCGCGTCTGCTGCTGGCCGGCGGGACGGATGCCTGGTTAGAGGTGACTCAAAACTTACGCTCATTCGATCAGGTTATAGACCTATCCAAAATCAAGAGCCTAACGCAGATAGACGAATCCCACGGGAGGCTCGCTATCGGTTCAGCGACCACGCAAACCCAGCTGCTTGAGTATTTTGACCAAGACCCGTCAGCGTGTGCCCATATCAGCGCCTTCCTGCATCGCTTTGGATCAAAGCAGGTCCGCAATCGCGCGACCCTCGGGGGGAACCTCTGTAGCGCATCGCCGGTGGGTGATTGGTCTCCGCTGTTGTTGGCGCTAGACGCGGAATTGGTGGCTGCCAGCCTCAAAGGGCGAAGAACCATTTCAATACGTGACTTCTTTACGGGCTACCGAAAAACCTGCCTTGGGGCAGATGAATATCTTGCGTCCATAGAGTTCGAGTTGCCCGCAGATTGGCGCGCCGTCCAGGTGCACAAAGTGACAAAGCGTTTTGAGGACGATATTTCCTCGGTCTTCCTTGCGCTAAATTTACACCTCGACGGGTTAAAAATATCCGGCTTGAGAATTGCCCTGGGCGGTATAGCAGAAACGCCAATTCGCTTCTTTGAGCTAGAAGATTTTTTACAGGGACAAAGGATTGAGTCCTTAGACTGGGCTGGCGTGAAGAACCTAATTCGCTCATCTCTATCGCCAATTTCTGATGTGCGCGCCTCCTCGGAATACCGCTCTGCCATGGTCTATCAATTGATCAGGACAACGTTGTTGAATGAATAAAAAGCACGGCAGCTCGAACAATCAGACCAGCGCCCCTGACGTTCATGAGTCTGCTGTGGCCCACGTGACCGGGAGAGCGCTGTATGTTGACGACATTCCTCTGCCAGAAAATGCGCTGCATGTAGCCGTCGGCGTATCGTCGTGTGCGAAGGGGCGGCTGGAAAAAATCACTCTGACGGACGTTTGGTCTAGCGAGGGCGTTGTTGATGTGCTGACCGCAGCGGACATTCCCGGTGTGAACGAGGTGGGTGCCGTGCTACCGGGAGAACCGCTGTTAGCGGATGATTTGGTGGAATATATCGGACAACCTATCTTTGCTGTGGCCGCGCGCACCAAGGAGTTGGCGCGAGTGGCCGTGCAAAGAGCCCAGGTGGACTATCACGCGCTCGAGCCGACCCTGGAGATAGAGCAGGCGCTGGAGGAGGAAGCCTTTGTGACGCCAGGGCGAGTGTGGGGCGATGCGTCCATCCAGGACCATTTATCCGCGGCGCCGGTGGCGTCGCACTCCCAGCTGTATATCAGGGGTCAAGAGCACTTCTACTTAGAACCTCAGGCGGCTTTTGCCATGCCTCGAGACGACGGCATTTCCATTATGACCTCATCCCAGCATTTGGCTGAGGTGCAGAAGATCATTGCCGAGGTCCTTAACCAACCCATGCATCGAGTGAGCGTTGAGTGTCGCCGTATGGGTGGAGCCTTTGGCGGCAAGGAGACTCAGGCCGCCCCCCTGGCCGCGCTGTGTGCGCTGTTCGCTCAGCGTCTAGGGCGGGCAGTGAAATATCGATACGCTCGCAAAGAGGATATGGTGCAAACAGGCAAGCGCCATGACTTCTCGGCTGGGATCAGGCTGGGTGCCGACGAGGATGGCGTGTTACAGGCCGCAGATTTTCATTTGGCAGCTAAGTGCGGCTTTTCACCAGATTTGTCAGACGGCATTGTTGATCGAGCGATGCTGCACGCAGATAACGCATACTTCATTCCTCGCGCTCGCATTACCGGCTTAAGGATGAAGACAAATACCGTCTCCAACACGGCATTTCGTGGCTTTGGCGGCCCCCAAGGAATGCTCGCCATGGAAGCGGCCATGGATGACCTCGCCTATCGGTTAGGTGAAGAACCGCTGGTGGTTCGACAAAGAAACTTTTATCGCGAGGGGCACGACCTAACGCCCTATAAACAGCAGGTGAAGCAACTCTGTATCGGCCCTCTGGTGGAGGACTTGGTCATCGGCTCTGAGTATTGGGCGCGTCGCGCGGCCATCAAGAAACACAATCAGGGCAACCCCCGTTGGCGAAAGGGAATCAGCCTTAACCCAGTAAAGTTTGGCATTTCCTTTACCCTAAAACATCTGAATCAAGCGTCCGCGCTGGTCCATCTCTATACGGACGGCAGTATTGAAGTTGCCCATGGCGGGACAGAGATGGGGCAGGGGCTCTACACAAAGGTGCGCGCTATCGTTGCGCGCGCCTTCGGCGTGCCCGTTAGCTTCGTTCTGAATGCCGCGACGCGGACAGATAAGATCCCCAATGCGTCACCGACGGCGGCGTCTTCCGGGGCAGATTTGAACGGCATGGCGGCCCTGACTGCGTGTGAAACGCTCAAGGAAAGGCTTCAAGCCTTTGTTAGTGAGCAGCTTGGGGTAAGCGTGAAGGCGTCCTTTGCGCAGGGCGAGGCATGCTTTTACGATGACCAGGGGACGTTGCTGAAAAGCCTGCCCCTTGGTGAGCTTGTTAGTGAAGCCTATGTCGGGCGCGTCCATCTTTCTGCGACGGGTTTCTACAGCACTCCGGACATCGGTATGGACAAGGACGTTGGCGAAGGGCGGCCCTTTTATTATTTCGCTAATGGCGCCGCAGTATCCGAGGTGGAAGTCGATACGCAGACGGGTCAGTACCATGTCCTGCGCACGGACATTTTGCATGATGTGGGTAATTCCCTGGCGTCGGGGATTGATATGGGCCAAATTGAGGGCGGATTTGTCCAGGGGATGGGCTGGTTGACCACCGAGGAGTTGTCCTGGGACGACAGCGGAAAAATTATGTCTAACGCACCGTCAAACTATAAAATACCCACAGCCCATGATGTGCCCAAGGACTTTAGGGTTGGCTTTTTCGAGTCAGAAAATTTGGAGCCGACGGTTCATCGTTCCAAGGCCGTTGGGGAGCCGCCCTTCATGCTCGCGATCTCCGTCTGGTGCGCTCTCAGGGATGCGTGCGCTAGCCTGACGGACTACCGCACGCTACCGCCTCTGGCCGTGCCCGCAACTGCCGAGCAGGTGTTTCATTGTCTTCAAAGAGCGAAAAAAGCTGATGTCTCCAACTGAGGATAACCCGCCCCGGCTCAAGGCTGCCGCCGTGGCCAACGGTGATACGTGGCGCAAGGCGCTGTGTGACTGCAGTGATGCTGGCGTGGCCCACGTGCTGGTGTCAGTAACGGACATTACGGGCTCTGCGCCGCGTGATCGCGGCGCAAAAATGGTTGTGACGGCCTCTGGGGTTTTTGATTCCATTGGTGGCGGTGAGCTGGAGAGGCTAGCCATCGAGCATGCGCGCAGCAAACTTGCAGCTGCCGATCAATACGCTATCGAAACCAAAAAATTTCCTCTGGCGGCGGCGGCGCTTCAATGCTGCGGGGGGTCAATGACCCTGATGTTTGAGGTCTTTATGAGCCCTACCTGCAACGTGGTGATCTTCGGCGCCGGTCACGTTGGCAAACAGCTGTGTGCGCTGCTATCACCCCTGCCGATTCATACGACCCTAGTGGACTCAAGGGAAGATTGGTTGTGCAGCAGTACCGCCGAAGAAAAAGTGTTGGGGGGCGATGAGGCGTCAGAGATTGCGGAGATTTGCCGGCGTGTGCCCAAGCATGCGTATAGCTACATCATGACCCACAGCCACCTGATTGATTTTGAGATCGTAAAGCATCTGGCACAGCGACAGGATCTCAGGTTCCTTGGGCTTATTGGATCAGAAACGAAGTGGCGCAATTTTGAAACGCGCCTGCGTCGAGAGGGGCTTACGGCGAGTCAGCTCGCCAATGTTACCTGTCCCATTGGCAGCAAAGGCCTCACGTTCAAAGAGCCGTCGGCAATCGCGATAAGTATCGCCAGTGACCTGCTCATCAAAGTCTCAAATACGGGTGTGGCGAATGGCGTGGGAATAATGCACCCCATGGCGACTGGGGCAGATTGAAGTGATCCGCCTGCTAGAGTTTAACCAACTTGAGGCTGCTCAGGCCGAGGCCCAGGTTCTGGCGTGGTGTTCAAGTACAGAGTGGGCAAAGGAAATGGTGGCGGGGCGCCCCTACACCAGCGTTGACCAACTGTGCCGCACGGCCGGTCGCATCTGGGCAAATGCAGACCGAGAGGACGTGCTCGAGGCGATTCTGGCTCATCCGCTGATTGGGGACAAAAAAATCATTGGCAAGGATCAATCCTCGGATCAGGGCAATGCACGGGCCGCGAAAGAGCAAAAGCTTGTCGCCCTGGCCAGCGAACAAACGCTGGAACAACTGGAGGCGATGAACAGCGCCTATTATCAAAAGCACGGGTTCATCTTTCTCATCTTTGCAAAGGGTAAGCCTGCGAATGAAATGCTGGCCGCTCTGATGCAGAGGATCGAGAACACTACCGAGGTTGAAATTCACAACGCGGCAGTCCAGCAGGGATTCATTACCGAGAATAGAATCAGACAAAGTTTTTCGCCGGCTCAGGAGTCCCTGTGATACACCAAGAAATCACGCTTAGCACCCACGTCTTGGATACTACGCTCGGGGCCCCGGCCTCGGGTATCACGATAGAACTCTATGACTCCGACCATAGGTTGCTCAGTACGTCAGAGACAAATCAGGACGGGCGGGTTCAGAACTGGCCTGGTTTAACCCAGCTTGCGCCCGGTGCCTACCGCTTGCGCTTTGACGTGCAGCGCTATGAGCCGAGTTCCGGGTTCTACCCCCTGATTGACATTAACTTTCAAATTGGCGAGACCCCGAGGCACTACCATGTCCCGCTGCTGCTGAGTCAGTATGGCTACAGCACGTACCTAGGTAGCTAGATGTCAGCGATTTCTCGATTTCGAGCACGGCTTATCAGCTTTGAGCTGGATGCCAGCGATGGGGTGCAGATGGTCCACATCGAGGACGGTGTGCTCTCCCTCTCGGGGTCAAAGATAGCAGGGGTGCAGAGCACCGCAGAGTATCTGGGGCAGGGTGGGGATATCGAGGCCTGCGAGGACCTGCGACCCGCGCTCATCATGCCCGGGTTTATCGATACCCACCTTCACGCGCCCCAGTACCGCATCATGGGTGCCTTCGGGACGCGGCTCCTGGACTGGCTTGAAAAATACGCCTTCCCCGCTGAGCTGGCGTTTGCCGACGCCGAGTATGCGGCGGCAGAGGCAGAGCATTTCGTAAATACGATGCTTGCTAACGGAACGACATCATCCCAGCTCTTTACCACGACCCATGCGCATACTTGTGATGCGTTGTTTGCGGCTGCGGCAAAGCGCAATCTGTGTCTGATCGCCGGCAAGGTGATGATGGATCAAAATGCCCCAAGCGGACTGCTGAGTGCTGCCGAGGTGTGTGCAAGAGAAACTCAAACCCTGATCGATCGGTGGCATCATCGGGGCCGGGCCGCCTATGCACTCACGCCTCGGTTCGCGATAACGTCCAGTGAGCGACAGCTAGATTATTGTCGTGGGCTACGGCAGGCGAATCCCACCGTGCTCGTGCAGACACATTTGTCGGAAAATCCCGAAGAGCTGGCAGAAGTCAGCAGATTGTTCCCTGGCGCGAAGGATTATCTCGACGTTTATGAATCCTATAATCTTCTGGGTCCAAGCAGCACCTTTGCCCACTGTATCCACCTCAGTGACGGAGAGCGAAGTCGGCTCTTTGACTCCCAGTCCAAGGTCGCCTTTTGCCCGAGCTCCAACCTATTTTTGGGCAGCGGTCTCTTGGATGTGGCGGAGATACCCTGGGACAATTTTTCCGTCGCCTCTGACGTCGGCGGCGGCACCAGCCTGTCCATGCTGACCACCTGCGCCGAAGCCTATAAGGTGTGTCAGCTAAAAAATAGAACCCTGCACCCCTATGAATTGCTCTACGCGGCCACTGCCGGGAATGCGAAGGCGCTAAGCCTAGAGCAGGAAGTCGGGCAGCTGAAAGAGGGGTTCTGGGCCGACTTTATCGTCGTCGATGCGGAGCACGATATCGCGCTGAGAAAGACCAACTGGGGGCTAGAGCATTTGGAGGGGGCGTTATTTTCGCTGATTATGTTTGGGGGTCGTCAAAACATCCTTCGGACCTACGTGGCGGGTGAGTTGGTACACGGCGGAGCCAGTTGAGTATGGATTTATTTTTATTTCAGCTTCACGAGTGGGCCGCCATCCTGGTCAAGGTGGCCCATATCATCGCGGGCATCGCGTGGATTGGCGCATCCTTCTACTTCGTGTGGCTGGAAAACAGCCTGCAAAAGGTGGATGAGGCGAAGCAAGCAAAAGGCGTGGCGGGAGAACTTTGGGCGCTGCACGGCGGTGGCTTTTATGAGGTGCAGAAATACGCGCTGGCGCCACCGGAGATGCCGGAAAAATTACATTGGTTTAAGTGGGAGGCCTATGCCACCTGGGCCAGCGGCATGCTTCTAATGCTGCTGGTTTACTATGCCCAGGCTCAGGGCCATCTCGCGAGCGGCGAAAGTTGGGTGCAGGACCCGGCCTATGGGGTGTTGTGGAGCCTGTCCTTGCTGGCCATAGGCGTGATCGTCTATGAATGCATGACCCGCTATCTTCATCGATTCAGCCGCCCATTCTTAGCCTGCATTTTAGGCTGGATATCCCTTCTGTGCTGGGCGTGCTTCGAATCCTTTAGCGACCGTGCGGCTATCATTCACGTCGGCGCCATTCTAGGTACGTTCATGGTGGGTAACGTCTTTTTCAGCATCATTCCTGCCCAACGTCAGTTCGTCGATGCCATTGAAGCGGGCGCTGAATTGCCGGTTATGGCCATCGCAGAGGCTCGCATGAGATCGAGGCTCAACAACTATCTCACCCTTCCCGTGGTGATTTGCATGCTAGCGGGGCACATTGCCCATTTTTTTTCCGATCAGCTGTCTTGGCTGGCCTTGCTCCTGCTGATGGCTACCGCTGCTTACACAAGACACTTTTTCAATCTGCGAAACCAAGGCGCCATAAGGCCGCATATATTAGTGGTTAGTGCTGTGGGGTATGTTGGTCTTCTTGTAGCCATGCATGCCGGGGTGTTTGTCTAGTCTCAACGCAGCCTAGCTGAGGTTTTTGTGCCAGAACCGGGCGATATCAACTCGACGGCACAGCCAAACATCGTCATGGCTTCTGATGTGTTGCAAAAACCGCCTCAGCGCGCGAATTCTGCCCGGGCGTCCCGCTATTCTGCAGTGAAGGCCGATATTCAGCATTTTCGGGTACTGCTCGCCCTCTAGGATCAGCTCGTCGAAGGCATCCCTCAGATACGCAAAGAACTGGTCACCGGAATTGAAGCCCTGAGCCGTGGCGAAACGCATGTCGTTGGTGTCCAGGGTATAGGGGATGATCAGATGCTGACCGCTCTCGTGTTGACACCAATAGGGTAGGTCGTCGGCATAGGAATCTGAATCATATAAAAAGCCGCCGTGTTCGATGACCAGTTGGCGGGTATTAGGGCTGTCTCTTCCGGTATACCAGCCCAGGGGCGGCGCGCCCGTGACTTTCTGATGCGTCTCCACCGCTAGCGCAATTTGCACCCGCTCTTCGTCCTTGGGCATCTCTTGATGACTTATCCAGCGATAGGCGTGACTGGCTATTTCCCAGTTAGAATTCAGCATGGCCTCCACTGCAGGTCGATTTCGCTCCAGCGCCATACCAACGCCAAAAACGGTGACTGGGACTTCATAGTGATCGAGGAGTTCTCGAAGCCTCCAAAACCCGGCGCGACTGCCATATTCGTAGAGTGACTCCATGCTCATATGGCGGTCCTGGAAGGCCTGAGCGTTAATGATTTCTGAAAGGAAGGTTTCTGAGGCCTCGTCCCCGTGCAGTACGCAGTTTTCGGCGCCCTCCTCATAATTGAGGACGAACTGTACGGCGATTTTGGCGCCATTCGGCCACTGGGAAAACGGTGCCTTGCCCGCGTAGCCGATCATGTCTCTTGGATATTGATTCAAAGGTTACCCCAACGTTTTTGAGTGGGTACGCGCGCTGCCCGTAGCACCCACCGCGTGTTTCTAAAATGGCAAGTCGAGCTGGGAAATACAATACAAAATCAGGGTGAAAGTGCCTCCCTTGGCCAATTGATGAGCTGGACCGTCTCTGCAAGGATGCGATCTCCGAAGCTCATTTCTGCGTGACGGCCGGGCGCACCATATTGGTGCGGGAGGTTCTGAAGAGAGGCACTCTTTCCGACCAGCGCAGCGACCGTGAACAGGCCTGGGTGTTGAGTAATCAACGGGTTAGGCGACCTTTTTAGAGCCCCCTATTTGAAATGGATTAAATCCACAGGGCCATAGCGGTGGCACGGGTCTTGCTAAGTAGACAGGGAGAAAGAGACCACCGGGGAGAACATGGGATTCTCACGAGGGCGGTGTTGACCTTTGCACGCAGGAAGGGTGAAGTACGTCGCTCAGGTCCTTGGCCATAGTTTTTCAACAGATGCGAGTTCAA
>MDTB01154664.1_pt1 | contig 11505 bp, 12 predicted proteins | sample 811161 | NCBI WGS metagenome assembly MDTB01 (sample SAMN05326650, study PRJNA326480) | marine metagenome | isolation source: seawater | place: Mediterranean Sea | collected 2009
TATAATATTTAATATTATTGTGGGTCTGATGGCTGTAGACCCTAACATAGATATTACTGTGAATATATTTTTTGCTCTTATTTATATTCTTGTTACTTTAGTATTCATAAGAGTATGTTTAAATTTAAAAGATAAAACAAATCAAGACTCAAGTTACTCGTCAAGATATTTACAAGTTTGTATAGGTACTCTAGGAGTTCACGCGTTAATTGCACTGTTTACAAACTTAGTTACTCTAATGAGTGGTTCCTCAACTGAATCTTTGGTTATAGCCTTCTTAATTATTTCTTTGTATGCATGGTTTGTAAATGGACATATATTTAGAAATGCATTTGACACAACTATGACAATAGGGTTAGGTTTTTCTTTATTACATAGTATGATCTGTGTCATCTTTATGATGCTATTTATCCAAGTGTTGGCATCATGAAGATTCATATTCTTGGTATTGGAGGCACATTTATGGCAGGGATAGCTATTATAGCAAAACAGCTTGGCCATCAAGTTTCCGGTTCAGACAAAAACCTGTATGATCCAATGAAGACCGTCCTAGAAAATACTAATATAACCTACAAAGAGGGGTATGATCCTAGAATATTAAATAAAAAGTTTGACCTGATCATAGTAGGTAATGTTATGTCACGTGGAATGCCAATAATAGAAAAGCTACTAGAATCAAATATCAAATACATTTCTGGTCCCCAATGGTTATATGAAAATGTGTTATGGAATAAACATGTCATTGCAGTATCTGGAACACATGGAAAAACAACTACCTCATCACTTGTTGCTTGGATATTAAAATATGCCAAACTTAATCCAGGTTATCTAATTGGAGGTCAGCCAGTAAACTTTAATACTCCAGCCAAACTAACAAGCTCAAAGTATTTTGTAATAGAAGCTGATGAGTATGATACATCTTTTTTTGATAAACGATCAAAGTATATTCATTACAAACCTAATACTTTAATAATTAATAATATTGAGTTTGATCATGCTGATATATTTGATGATATAAATGCTATAGTAAAAAACTTCCATCATTTAGTCAGAATTATTCCAAAGAATGGAACCATAATATATAATTATGATGATAGAAATATACAAAGCCTAATTAAAAAGGGAGTTTGGTCTAAACTGAAATCTTTAACAACCAGAAAGAATAAAGATAAATTGATCTGGGCATTGGAGAAGAACAATGGCGATTATGTTATTTCAAAGAATGGAAAAAAATCCAAAATTGAAACAAGTTTAATCGGTTTGCATAACTACAAAAATATCTCACTAGCAATACTTGCTGCTCTTGATCTTAAAATACCTTTATCAAAATGTATCAATGCCATTAAAAGCTTTGCAGGAGTAAAAAGACGAATGGAGCTTGTTGGTAAAAAAGATCATATGATAATTTATGATGATTTTGCACATCATCCGACTGAAATTGAGGGCTCTATTAAATCTCTAAAAGAGAAATATAAAAATAAAAAAGTTCTTTCAATATGTGAGATTAAATCAAATTCCATGATTTCAGGTGCTCATAAAAAAAACTTACCGAAAGCTTTAGAGACATCTCATCATTCTATAATTCTACGCTCCAAGTTATCAAAATGGACGATAAAAAGTAAAAAGATAAATATATATAATAATTATGATGAAATCTTAAAATATATAAATTCAAATAAGAATGATATAGACATTATCTTAATAATGAGCAATAAAAGTACTAAAACCTTAAGAAGGCAGATCAATAAATGAAGAAATTAATAAAATCTCAACAAGAATGGAAAAAAATACTTACTGATGAGGAGTTTAAAGTAACACGAGAAAAAGGCACCGAAGTACCATTTAGCGGCGAACTATATAACAATGATGAATCGGGAAATTACCTTTGTAAATGTTGTGGCAATCCCTTATTTACATCATCCTCTAAATTTGACTCTGGGACTGGGTGGCCAAGTTTTTTTGAAGTTATCTCAGATGATTCTGTCAAAATAAAACAAGACTTTTCTCATTTCATGATAAGAGAAGAAGTTTTGTGTCAAAAGTGTAATGCTCACTTAGGTCATCTCTTTAGTGATGGGCCTGACCCAACAGGTAAAAGATACTGTATAAATTCAATTTCATTGAAATTTACTAAAAAATAATATGAACGATAAAACTACTCCATTATTTCCATTAAAAAGTATTGTGTTACCAGGAGGAATATTCCCACTTAGAATTTTTGAAAGAAGATATATAGATATGGTTAAGGGGTGTATTAAAAATAATACTGGTTTTTGCATTGTATTGACTAGAAATAATTCTACAAAAAAATATATTGATGATGTATATAACTATGGTTGTTATGTGATGATAACAGATTGGAATCAACTTGAAGACGGGTTATTGGGTATTACTGTTCAGGGTAAATATAAAATTCATGTTAAAGATTGTAAATTAAATGAAAATAATTTGTTATGCGGAAATGTAGAGACTATTCCTGAAGAGAAAGAATATATGATTCCTCAGAAATATATTATATTGTCTAAGTTTTATAAAAAAATTTATCCAGGTATAAAGAATTTTATTAGTTATACTAATGAAAGATACTCTGATGCATCCTGGGTAGGATTTAGATTAACTGAATGTTTACCATTAGATTCTCATACTAAAAATAAATTGATCGCAACTAATGATGGAATTGAGAGGCTTGAAAAACTATATGAGATAGTTAACAAGCTATTTAAGGCTGAGATCAAAGACCTTGATTGATTTAGTCTACAGTGATTGCACCTTCATCAGCTTGGCTAACTAATTTTGCATATTTAGATAAGACCCCACTGCTTCTTTTTAATTTTGGTTGTTTCCAAGATTTCATTCTCTTTTTAAACTCTGCATTGGTTATCTTTAAATTTAGCTTTTTAGTAATTGAGTTGATCTCAATTTCATCACCATTTTTAACAATAGCAAGCGGTCCTCCAATATAAGCTTCTGGTGAAATATGACCAACTACAAAGCCATGGCTTCCTCCAGAAAACCTTCCGTCTGTGATAAGAGCAACATCATTTCCCAAACCTTTTCCCATAACTGCTGATGTTGGTGATAACATTTCCCTCATCCCAGGTCCACCGACTGGGCCTTCATATCTTATAACGATTACCATTCTTTTCTTGATTTTGTCATTCAATATGTCATTAAGAGCTTTTTCTTCAGAATTATATACCTTTGCTATACCAACAAACTTATTACCTTCCTTTCCCGATATCTTTGCAACAGAACCTTTAGGAGCTAGGTTTCCTCTAAGGATCATTAGATGACCATTTTTTTTGATAGGCTTGTTGAAAGGCATGATAATTTTTTGACTTTTTTTATAATGGTTAACCTTACGTAAATTTTCCTTTAAAGTTTTTCCGGTCACTGTAATACAATCACCATGCAATAATTTCTTTTCGAGGAGTAATTTCATCAATGGAGCAACTCCGCCTATCTCTATCAATTCAGACATTGAATACTTTCCGCTAGGTTTTAAATCGGCTAAGACCGGGGTTCTCTCTCCAATTCTATCAAAGTCGTTAAGGCTCAATTTTATGCCGGCTGACTTAGCTATAGCAAGTATATGTAATACAGCATTTGTAGAACCTCCAAGAGCCATGACTACCGTAATGGCATTCTCAATAGACTTTTTATTTATAATATCTTTAGGCTTTATATCCTTTTTAACACATCGCATTAATGCTTTGGCAGATTCTCTACAATCCATTTTTTTTGCAGATGATATAGCTGCTTGAGCAGAGCTATTAGTTAGACTCATCCCTAGCGCTTCTATTGCACAAGCCATAGTATTTGCTGTATACATGCCTCCACATGATCCAGGACCAGGGATAGCTTTTTTTTCAATTTGCGTTAACTCTTGGTTTGATATTTCATTATTTGCATTTTTACCAACAGCCTCGAATACTGATACGATATCAATTTTTTTAGACTTATGAATACCTGGTAAAATTGTTCCACCGTAAATAAAAATCGAAGGTCTGTTTAATCTTGCCATTGCTATTATGCATGCAGGCATATTTTTATCACAACCACCAATAGCTATTAAGCCATCTAGACCCTCACAACCCATGACAGTCTCTATTGAGTCAGCTATAACTTCACGCGAGACTAGAGAATATTTCATACCCTCAGTCCCCATAGATATGCCATCAGATATAGTGATTGTGTTAAATATGATAGATTTACCGCCATTTTTATCTAATGCTTTTGCAGATAGTTTTGCCAATTCATCTATGTGCATATTACATGGAGTTACCATACTCCATGTGGAAGCAACACCAATCTGAGGTAACTTAAAATCCTTGTCTTTAAAGCCAACTGCTCTAAGCATTGATCTGCTTGGTGATCTGTCCTTTCCATCAACTATTTGTGAAGAATATTTTCGCATCACTTATTGTACCAACTTACCAAAAATTTTAAATCTCCAGCCATGCAAAAATTTAACATAATCTTTATTTCGAGCAAAGGCATCAATGTCACGTTTATTAGCTATAAAAGTCGAAGCAAGATTATATTGTTCAGCAACTTCCTGTAGGATTTTCTGACATTTATTAACTCTTTCGTTATATAGATGTCCGTCTAAATTTTTATTAACACTATCAGGTTTAATATATTCATCATTCAAAGTTGATTTGATAAAATCAATATCATTTTTATTTAATTGATGTTTTAGATTATCAATAATATAAGATAATCTATTTGGTTTTGATGTAATTATTTTAATTAATTCACTATCATTGAATATCCATCGTTTTGGAATATTATTTGAAATTGCTTTTTCCTCTCTCCAGCGCGAGATCTTCTTAAGATAATTCAGCTGTATTGAAGTAAGATTGGATGGTAGATTGATTTTCTCCCAAGATAATTGAGGTTCTATAACTATATTAGATTTTTTAAGCTCTACTTCCTGCTCTTCTTCAAACCAATCAATCCGGTTAGCTTCATGTAATTTTGTACTCAATATTTCATATAATTTAATTAAATATCTGACATCATTTGCGGCATAGATAATTTTTTCTTCAGAAATAGGTCTTTTTAACCAATCTGTTCTCCATGAGCCCTCTTTTAGCTCCACAGATAAATATTTTTTTACAAGATTAGAATAACTAATACTAATATCAGATGTTAATAGATTATATGCTATCTGAGTATCAAATATATTTTGAGGGTAGCATTTGAAATAATAATTCAAGACTTCTAGATCTTGCTTAGATGCATGAATAACTTTCTTAATATCTTTATTAGAAAGTAATTCTGCTATGAGATTATTGTTTTTGATTGCCAGCACATCTATACAATATGTATTCATATCATCGCTTAACTGTATCAGTGCTAACTGGGGATAGTAAGTTGATTCCCTAATAAACTCCGTATCAAGCCCAATAATAGATGATTTCCGTAAATCATCGATAATATTTTGTAATTTTGTGTCTGTATTAACTAAAAAATTTGGCATAATTAAGATTAGTTAACATGATATCAGCGAATGCTGAGTTCTTATATAAAAAATGCTTAAAATTAATAATAATACGTGTTTATTTGATGGTGTAATTCATCATAAATCGGAAAACTGCAATAGTAGACCTGAAGATATCATTATTGATACGATTATCATACATTGTATTAGTTTACCCGAAGGTTGCTATGGTAACGAAAATATAGTTGATTTATTCACCAATAATATAGATGTTAGTAAAGATCCTACATTCGAGTCACTTAAGGATATTAGAGTTTCATCACATCTATTAATCAAAAGGGATGGAGAAATAATACAATTTGTTCCCTTAGATCTTAGAGCCTGGCATGCTGGTGTCTCAAAACATAAGGGTAGAGATAACTGTAATGACTATTCAATAGGAATTGAGCTAGAAGGCACCTCCAAAACTAAATTTACAGAAATACAATATAAAAATTTAAAAAAAGTTATCTTATCTTTGAAAGATTTTTATCCTAAAATTGTAGATGAGAACATAATAGGCCATAATGAAGTATCGCCAGATAGAAAAGACGACCCCGGCCCATATTTTGAATGGAAAAAAATAAAGGTATAAATTTATGACAACTGCTTTCTTAATATTTTTTGCTTTAGCTCTTGAATACATATATGATCCTATCTCAAATATGAAAGATACTTTTGTAATTGATTCAGCTTTCTCAAAATATCAAAATCAAATAAAAGATTATAAATTTGATAAGATAACTGTCTTAATGCTATTCCCTATCATGGTCATATTAATTTTCACCATTATAGATTATTTCTTATATAATTTTATTCATCCTTTCTTTTCTTTTCTATTAGGACTAATTGCTTTGCTCTATTGTTTAAAACCAAGCGAGTTTAATCAAAAACTTGAAAATCTTAAATTTGCCATAGAGAATAATAAAGATTTAGATGAATCGAAAAGGTTTGAGTATATTTTATTTGTTGAAAAAAATGAGGGACCTATCTCTATAATCAGCAATATATTTTATAATTCCATAAGGAATATTTTTTCTGTGATATTTGTTTTTTTGTTGCTGGGTCCGTCAGGATGTCTGGCATATGTAATATTAGATAATTATATTTATAGCGATAAAATTAAAGTTGATCAAAAATCAAAGAAATTCATAAAACTAGTTATTTCTCTTATTGAATATCTTCCAGTAAGGATTTGTGCATTTACTTTTGCTGTAGTTGCTAATTTTGAACTATGCATGAATAAATGGAGAACACTCAAGGTACAAAAAGAATTTTATGTTTCTAATATCAACTTAATTAACTCAGTAGGAATTGCTTCTTTCGGTAACGAAGACGGCGAAAAAGAGAATAATGAAAACGAAATGATCACATACGCACAATCAATAATATCTAGATCACTTTTAGCTTGGTTAAGTATTGTAGGTTTTCTAATTATTAGTGGTGTCTTTATGTGAATGAGAGTAGTAGTTCACTCCTATTTTTATTTTTGTTCTTGAATTTTTTTCTCTCCATTTATTAGTGTCTCTGAGTGAATAAACACATCCACAATACTCCTGCATATAAAACCTTTCATCTTTAGACACTTCTATCATTCTATGAGATCCATTCTCCTTTCTCCAATTATATGTCCAATAAGTTATATCCTTGAATTTTGAGACAGCATAGATTCCGGATTTATTAATTTGCTCCATATTTTTCCATCTTGATATACCAAGGGTGCTAGAAATTATGTCAAAACCATTATTATGAGCATACTCTGCCGTCTTAATAAACCTCATATCAAAGCATGTTGTACATCTCTTGCCTCTCTCAGGTTCATGCTCCATTCCTTTGGTTATTCCAAACCATTTTCTTGGATCATAGTCAGCATCCACAAAAGGAATGTTATATTTTTTTGCGAACTTCAGATTCTCATCCTTTCTTAATAGATACTCATCATATGGATGAATGTTAGGGTTATAAAAAAACACCGTATAATTAATTCCAGAATCCAGCAGTCTCTTCATAATATCACCAGAGCAAGGAGCGCAACATGAGTGAAGGAGTAATTTAGATTTGTTATCAGGTAGTTCTAATTTGGATAGTTTTTTACTGATCATATAGAAAAAAATTCTTTTGTATTATTGATAGATATTTGTTTAATATAGTTTACATCTTTATTTAAACACTCAGCAATAGTTTCTGCAACATAAATTAGATAAGATGGCTCGTTTATACCATTATTTTTAACTGGCACATTTTTAGGCATGAGATAAGGGGAATCTGTTTCAATCATTAGTCTGTCTTTAGGAATATATTTAATTATATCATGTAAATGCTTTCCCCTGCTTAAATCACTAATCCAACCTGTAATGCCTATGTAGCAACCCATATCAATATAAGATTTAAGTTCACTTTTATCGCCTGTAAAACAATGTACTACTGCTTTATTGATATTATCTTTATATTTTTTAAGTATTGAAACAAAATCTTTATGTGCCTTACGCTCATGCAAAAATATAGGCATGTCATTTTTTTCAGCAATCATGAGATGTTTCTCAAAACAGAACATTTGTTCATCTACTGAAGAATACTCTCTATAATAATCTAAACCACACTCACCTATGGCAACTATTTCTTTTTGTTTACAATAGTTATCAATTAAATCAATATGCTCAGATTTAAAATCTTTTGCATTATGCGGGTGATACCCAACTGTGGTATGAAATAGATCAGGATATTTATTTATAATATCTAGTGCAATAATTGTATCTTCTAAATTTGAAGATGTTATGATTACCGATTGTGTTTCAGATGAAATTATATTACTAACAATTTTTTCAAGCTGATCATAGAGTTGCGGATGCGAGAGGTTAGCGCCAATATCAATGAGACCTTGGGTATTCATAAATCTCTAAAGAGACTTTAACACTGATTCTACTGTATCGCCAATCACAGATGGGTTTTTTGCTATCGTAATTCCAGCTGCTTGAAGAATCTCTACTTTATCAGCAGCAGATTCACCTTTTGAGCTTACAATTGCTCCAGCATGTCCCATTCGTTTACCTTTAGGCGCGGTTAACCCTGCAATATAGGCGATAACTGGTTTGGTTATATTTTCTTTTGCAAATTCTGCTGCTTCAGCTTCTTGAGGTCCGCCAATTTCACCGATCATTAAAATAACTTTAGTTTCATCGTCTTGTTCAAATTTTGCTAGGTGGTCTTTAAAAGAACTTCCATTAATTGGATCACCACCAATTCCAACACTCGTTGATATACCAATTCCTAGATTTTTCATTTGTTGTGCAGCCTCATAACCTAATGTTCCTGATCGACCTATAACACCAACATTTCCCTCTTTATAAATATGTCCAGGCATTATACCCAACATACATTTGCCAGGGCTTATGACTCCAGCACAATTTGGGCCTACCATTGTCATTCTATCTTCATTTTTATAGCGTCGCATGTATCGCTTAACCTTGATCATGTCATGAGCAGGAATACCATCTGTAATAGCAACTAATGTCTTTATGCCAGCATCAGCAGCCTCCATAGCTGAATCAGCAGCAAACGCGGGAGGCACGAAAAGGATGCTTGAATCTGCTCCAGTCTCTTTAACAGCCTCTTTAACTGTATTAAAAACAGGTCTATCAAGATGTGTTTGACCACCTTTGCCGGGAGTTACTCCGCCAACAACATTTGTTCCGTATTCAATCATCTCTTCAGCATGGAATGTTCCAATCTTTCCTGTAAAACCTTGAATGATAATTTTTGATTCCTTTGTAATTAATATAGCCATTCTTATTTATTCTCCAAATCTTTAAGTGCAGCAACAGCCTTATTGGCAGCCTCTTCAAGTGTCGATGCCTCAATATAATCTATCTTGCTGTCTTTTAAGATTTTCATACCTTCATTAACATTAGTACCTGCTAATCTTATAACTAAAGGCTGATCAATCGTAATTTGATTTAAAGCATCAACGATACCTTGTGCGACCCAATCACATCTATTTATCCCCGCAAAAATATTAATTAAAATGACTTTTACCTTAGGGTCACCAGAAATAAGTTTAAATGCCTTAACAAATTTTTCAGGAGTAGCGCCACCACCAACATCTAAGAAATTTGCAGGTTGCCCGCCTGCTAGTTGAATCATATCCATTGATGCCATTGCTAGTCCTGCACCATTAATAATATTCCCTATGTCACCATCTAGAGCTATGTAATTTAATCCGCGATCATGAGCATATGTTTCTTTAGAGTCTTCTTGGGTTTTATCTCTTAATTCTGCAATTTCAGGGATTCTATATAACGCATTATCATCAAACGACATTTTGCAGTCGAGAGCAAGAATATGATCGTCGCCGGTTAATATTAGTGGATTAATTTCTACCATTGTTGCGTCTGAGCTGCTAAATGCTTTATAACAACCCATTATTGCTTTTGCACATCTGGATATAGCCTTAGCTTCTAATCCTAGTGCGAACGCAATTTCTCTCGCTTGAAAACTTTGCATTCCTACTGCAGCTTCAACTTTTGCGCGTATAATAGTCTCAGGTTTTTCTTTTGCAATTTCCTCTATACTCATACCGCCTTCAGATGAAGCAACGACCATTATACTTTCTGTGCTTCTATCAAAGACTAATCCTAGATAATATTCTTTTTTGATATCAGAAGCTTCTTCAACATAAATCCTTGAAACAGTTAAACCATCCGGGCCAGTTTGATTGGTAACAAGAGTTTTTCCTAGTAGTGTGTTTGCTGCATCAGAAACTTCTTGATGGCTATTGCATACTATAATTCCACCTGCTTTCCCCCTTGCACCAGAGTGTATTTGCGCTTTTACAACCCACATATCTCCGCCGAGCTCTGTTGCCATGTCTTTAGCATTTTCTGGACTATAGGCAATTCCACCCTTGGGTGTTGCGACTCCATATTTTGTTAATATTTCTTTTGCTTGATATTCGTGTATATTCATTTTTTCTTTGATTCTATTAAGTTATTTATATTAATTATATTTTCAGCCATCTTTTCTGATGCTGCGTCTATCATTCTCCCGTCTAATTGAGCAGCACCTTTGCCCTCAGCTGCAGCTTTTTTTAGCTCCTCAATAATCCTATGTGCTTTTTCAACTTCTTTTGCAGGAGGTGAAAATACATCATTAGCATATTCAATTTGAGATGGATGGATAGCCCACTTACCTTCAATACCAATTGCAGCTCCACGTTTCGCTGCGTCTACATATCCCTCAGGGTCATTGAAATCACCAAATGGTCCATCTATAGGTCTTAGTCCATATGCTCGACAAGTAGCAACCAATTTAGCAAGTCCATGGTGCCATTGATCTCCGGGGTAATCAGGGTTTAAACCACCAATTACAACAGTTCTTGCTCTGAGGCTAGCTGCGTAATCAGCAACTCCAAAATGAAGGGCTTCAAGTCGTTTAGATGACTGCGCAATCTCTTCAATATTAACCATACCTAAAGCCGTTTCTATTAGACATTCTAATCCAACTTTGTTCTCAAGGCCTCTTTCTTGTTCGATTTGATTAACCATACAATCAACCATGTAAACATCGCCAGAAACACCTACTTTGGGTATGAGCAAGGTGTCTACGAATTCCCCTGCTTGACACATTATTTCGACAACATCTCTATACATATAATGTGTATCTAAGCCATTAATCCTTACAGATATAGTTTTGCCATTTCCTCTCCAATCCATTTCTTTAAGGGCCTTAATGACGTTCTCACGAGCTGTGATCTTATCATTAGGTGATACTGCATCCTCCAGATCCAGAAAAATAAAGTCCGCAGCAGAATTCAGTGCCTTTTCAAACATTTTTGGCGCTGATCCGGGGACTGCTAATTCGCTTCGTTGTACTCTTGCTCGTGCGTTTTCATAAGATGTATGACTCATTTTTAATCCCCCAATATGTGATATTTCATTATAGACTTGATATGCATGTTGTTTATCTGCTATAACTCGATAAGTTTACGTAACTATAGATTATTGTCAATTAAATTAGGGAAAAAA
>MDTB01206746.1_pt1 | contig 11505 bp, 15 predicted proteins | sample 811161 | NCBI WGS metagenome assembly MDTB01 (sample SAMN05326650, study PRJNA326480) | marine metagenome | isolation source: seawater | place: Mediterranean Sea | collected 2009
AGGAGGCGGAGGCGGAGGCGTACCGCGTGGCACAGGAGGAGGCCGACGCGGCGACCAAGGTACAGAGCCTCGCGCGCGCGAGAAAGGGCAAGCAGGAAGCCAAGGAGCGGCGCGCGCAGGCCGCGGCGGAGGCGGCGGAGCGTGCGGCGGTCGAGGCGGCTCGTGCAGATGCGCTGCTGGCGGAAGAGAAGGCGAGGTTGGCTGAGAGAAAAGAAAAAGGGATGGCTACACGATGGGCAGACTTGGTTGATGAGGAGGAGGAGAAGGAGTTGAACGATTTAAAAAAAAAGTTAGATAATTTACCTTATATTAATTATAAAAATAAATGGATATTTAATAATCTAGCTCGTACTGAAATATGGGAAAAGTATAACATAAATATTATAAAAGAATCAGTTGACTGGGCAAATGCATTAGGCAATGGGTGTCCTCCTTCAGCTATATATGTTTCACTTAATCCAAAATATGATATTTCAAGTAGTAGTATACAAGAATATTTTAATGAATTAAATAATATAATACCAATTAATAAAATAACTCTTTATAATGATAAAAAGAAGATTATAGTAAATATTAATAAATATAATGTAAATTCAGAAGGAATTTTTAAAATAGCTAAAGATTATTTTGGATATAATGAACCAGTACTTATACTAGATAAAGGAACAAAAAAAATACAATTACAACCTATAGATATTACTTCTTTGTTACCGATGAATGCAGAGATAGAGGTAGAAGACCCGGAATGGCCGTCGGCTGCCAATGCTTTAGCAATGCAAAAAGCTAAGGGTCCTATTACCAAACGCGCTGTCAATAGAGTAGGTCAGGGTGGAAGAAACCAAACTAAAAAAGAAGCACAAATACCTATTTTAGGTAATAAAACACAAAAAGCAGGAAAAAGTATATTAGGAAAATGTCATATATTTGATTTACCAAATAATAATGTAAAAGTTATAATTGGGAGACGAAGATATTATACAAAACATTTTGATATAAATCCTATAGCAAAACAAATGCTAAAAGAATTAGCCAATGATCCAGTTAAAAAGAATAGTTGTATTGCAATAGCAAGACAATTGGATGAAGAATTTAAAAATTTAAAGAAAGAACGATCAAAAAATATAAAATAAATATATATGAATAAAAATATAAAAAATATATTTAGAATTAATAAAATTCAAAATAATAATAGAACAAAATTATTAGAAAATGATACAATGAATATAATAACAGTAAATAAAGATAATATAAATAAATTAGTAAATAGTAATGCGGAAAAGGAAAGACTAGAATTAATAAAAAAATTAGAATTGCCATTTAATGCAACATGGAAAGATATAGTTAATAAAAATGATAATTTAATAGAAAAACAAAGTATTAGAATTAAATAAATTAACTATTTAAAGATTTTATAGAAAAGTATTTCTATAATGGACGAAAGTTCAAATAATTCAAGTAATAATATTTTAACAATACAAACAATACAAATAGCACCGTTTAGAACATTAATGACAGCATTAAAGGATATATTATTAGAAACAAATATAACATTTAGGGCAGATGGTATAAGAATAATTAATATGGATAAATCGCATACTATTTTAGCCCATCTATTTTTGCAAGCCCAAAATTTTGAATTTTATGATTGTAAAAAAGAGAAAATAGTAATAGGTGTAAATATGTTTCATCTTTTTAAATTAATTAATACAATTGATAATGATGATACATTAACATTATATATAGAGGAGTCGGATTATGTAGATGGAATAGTTCATTATTTAGGTTTAAAGTTTGAAAATGGTGATATAAAGCAATGTAAAACACAAAAATTGAGATTAATAGAACCAGACAATGAGGAGTTAGCAGTACCAGATGTAAAATTTGCGTCTATTTTGAATTTACCATCAACTGATTTTCAAAAAATTATTAGAGATTTAAGTATAATTTCAGAAAAATTAGAAATAAAATCAGTTGGTAATGAGTTAATTTTTAAATGTCAAGGTCAGTTTGCAAAAGCAGAAATAAGAAGATCAGAATCAGGAGGTCATATGGAATTTATACAAAAAGATCCTAATAAGATTATCCAAGGAGAATTTTCTTTAAAAAATTTAGGATATTTTATTAAGTGTACTAATTTATGTAATCAGATTGAAATGTATTTAGAAAATGATCTTCCTTTAATTGTAAAATATAATGTTGCTTCGTTAGGAGAAATAAAATTATGTTTGGCACAGTTACCATCTAATTAATTTTATAAAATTTAATTAATAATAATTATTAATTAAATTAGCTATTAATAAATAAAATTAGTGCAATTAATGCAGATATACAACAAGAAGCTGCACCAATTGGATCTAATAGTTCATGATCTTTTTTTCCTAAATAAACAAGCCATTCTCCTACCGCCCATAAAAATCCACCAACAAATGCTAATGAAAGGGCAAATAGATTCATAGTATGACTATGTGACTTAAATTTTTTAATATTAGTATTTTTATTAAATATAGTGAATAATAAAGCGGTAGTTACTACACCTAAGGCATATCCTTGTTCCATAACCAATTGGTTTGTAAATATTGTACTAATACCAAATCCAACCACTATAATAATAAACATCATTAACGCAATAGTAGTAAAATTCATATATATATGATTATTGATTTTCATTATTATAGTGTTTTTTAAATAAACACCCATTTTTAGATAATCCTTCAATATCTTTTATAATATCAGGATTATTATAATTACAGTTAGATAACCATATTTTGATAATACAAAAATTTTTTTTGGGAGAAACAGTTATACCAGTAATAGTATTACTGATTTCAGGTTTTGTAAGTGTTTCCCCAAGTAGAACATATGATAAGTTCTTCCATGAATTAATTACAAATTTATTATTGATTTTAAAAGAAAAGCTACCACCATCACAATTTTTGGGGTCTTCCCAAGTAGGTTTAATACCTTTTCGCATTAAGAATAACATACAATTTTTAATTATAGTTTCAGGAAGATTTTCATATAAAATTAATGCATCTTTAATACTAGAAATTTCTGATATTTCTTTATAACTTTCTAAACTCCAATCTGTATCATGTGGTAAATGAGCCCACAACGTCCAAGTGTCCATGAGTTTATAATTGTTAGATGCCTTATCAACATGTTCTACCATGTGATTCATAATATATGTTTCCAAATTATTTTTTATATCATTTTTAATTAAGATATTTCAGAAATATGATAAGTATTAGAACCTAATGTAATGTATTGGTTAGAATTAAGTTCTACTTGATTAGCATTATGGTCGATAATTTTAATAGTAATATTATCTAAGTAACATTGTAAATGATTCATACAAAACCATTTATTAAAATAATTGTCAAATAAAGTAGCATCTTGTAAATAGTATGTATAATTATTATTTTTAAGATATTTAGTTATATCATATTCTTCATTATTACTAATAAATGTTACAAGTATAAAATTAAAATTACAAAGTCTCATATTAGGAAAGTCAAGTAAACTGTAATTATCAGTAACACGTATTAATTGATTTTCATTAACTTTATAACTAATAACACAAAAATCGGATTTAGGAATATTAATAGTATCTGAATGATTATTATATTGAATTATTTTATTATCTTTTACAAATAATATATCATTTCGATTAAAATAGTTAATTAAAAAGTTATATAAATAGTTATAATATAATTGTATGTAATATAATAGTAACATTATTTTTTGAATTATATATGCTTTTGAAATATAGTATTCAGTCATATATATAAATATTATTCAATAATATTTATATATTTTTTAATATTATTTATTTAAATTATTAGGTTGCTTAGGTACAAAAGTATTAGATCCTGGATCTAATCCAAATGCAAATAATAATGTACTACTAATTATAGTCATAAAAATAAATGGTATAAATACAATAAACCATGAAATGATTCCTAAACCTCTTTTACATAAAATATTAAGAAGTAATGTAAATACTATCATTACTAAAAATTTCATAAATGCTGTATTAAACTCTTGTTTATATGTATCTATAATAATATGCGTAAGTGAAAATGCAATATATACTATAGCTGGTGCACAAATATTCATTATATATATAATAATTTATTTTTTATTAAAATGTGCTATTCCTTTTTTATCAAAATAACCTACTTTATCTCCAATATCATCATCTATACAAGTATAGATATCACCTCCTTTTTCATTATTAGTAAAATACTCTTTTCCTTGAATTTCAATTAATTCAAATTCCTCTTCTTCCTCTTCTACCTGTTCTTCCTCTTCATCTTCCACTTCGGCCTCTTCTTCCGTCTCTTCTTCCGTCTCTTCTCCTTCCTCTTCTTCTTCTTCTCCTTCCTCTTCTTCTTCTCCTTCCTCTTCTTCTCCTTCCTCTTCTTCTTCTCCTTCCTCTTCTTGTTCTCCTTCCTCTTCTTCTTCTCCTAGATTATTTGTTTTAATGATCTTATTTGTATTATCATTAACAGCTTGTTCTATTTTGTCAATTACAGCTGTTTTTTCAGAAGATTGACAACTTGTTTCACTAGATGTTTCGTCATCACTAATACTTTCATTATCTAAACTAGAAACATCATAATCATCATTATCTTTAGATACTTTAATATTGCAAGTAGTACTTTCAGTAAGATTAGGTTCTTTAAAATTATTATCAATATCTTTATTATCAATATCTTTACTATCAATGTCTTTAATAACAAGTGAAATATCAGAATTATTATGAAGTAGTAATTTTTGATGTTCTATTACTAAATTATCATATTTACTTTGTAACTGTTTAAATGCAGGCATTTGTTTAACAAGATTGTCAAGTTGTTCTAATAAATTAAAAGTATTAATATCTTTATTAATTTCTTGAATAATTGGATTAAATTTAGAAGATAATGTATTATTAACTTCATTTAATACTTGAGACTTAAGAATATTAATAAGATTATCATATTTTGTTATTGTAGTAGCCATAATATAATTAATATAATTTTTAGTTTTAATATGATTTATAAAATAATATATTACTTTATAAATGGAAGAAAATAAAAGTAAGAGAGAAATTTTAATAGATTTAATCTTGCAAAAAACAAATAAATATAATAGAGAACAGATAGAAGAAATTTTAGATATTAAAGAAAAACAAATAGTAAATTTAGTATTATCTCAAACAAATATGACAGAAGAAGATGCGAAACAACAATTAGAAGAAAATGATTACAATAGTATAAAAGTAATTAAGAAACATTTTGGAATAAAAGAAAAAGAGGTAGATAATAATGTAAATGTAAATCAGCAAGTTTATAAAGAAATTAGATATTTTATGGATAGCGCATCAAAACAATATAGATATACAAAAGAATTAGAAAAACGTAAAGAAGAATTTCTAGAATTTTTAAAAACTCGAGAAGCTAATGAGACAGATAAAAAATTATTAACAATTACAGAGGAAAAAACAGAAGATATAGTTGAAGATTAAAATCGAATAGTATATAAATGAAGTGGTATATAGGAACAAGTGGGTTTATGATATCAAAAAAAAATTGGTTAGAATTAAAAGATTTAAATTGTATAGAAATAAATTCTAGCTTCTACTCTTTACCATCAATAAAAACAATCAATAATTGGTATAAGACAGAAAATATAGTTTATTCACTTAAATGTTCTAAACTAATAACACATATTAAACGATTACATGATTGTAAAAAAGAATGGAATATATATTGGAATAGAGTAAGTTTACTTAAAGAAAAATTAGTAGCAATATTAATTCAATTGCCTCCATCATTTAAATTAAATGATGATACATTTAAAAGATTAAAAATTTTTCTATCATATTTACCACTAAATAAAGTAGATATAGTATTTGAATTTAGAGATAAATCATGGTTTATAGAATCAATATATAAATTATTTAAACGATACAAAGTAACAATTGGCGGTTCATTAATTTCTAGACCAACAAAAAAATATTGGTTAGGTAATTTACCAAGTGGTATAAATATTCCAGAACGAACATCTAATACAACATATATAAGAGTACATGGAGAAAAGGGATATAAAGGATTTTATAAAAAATCAGTATTAAAAACATTAAAAAATAAGATAAAAAAGAAAAAAACAAAAAAAAATTATGTTATGTTTAATAATACTTTTTTTGTAAAACGTAATAAAAGTTGTAAAAAGAATAATAAACAAATAAAATATGCAGCAGTATGTGATGCAATAGATTTTGCAAATTTATAATAAAATTTATTTACTATTAATATTAAAATTTTGATTAACTATATCATTTTTAGTAATTATTTTATTATCTCGTAGTGGTGTATATTTATTAATTGGTGCCGGTATACCTTTATTATTAAGTAAATAATCATCACTATCATCATGTAATTCAGGCATAGAGCGAATAAGTGGTTTATCTACAATTAATAGTAAACGTTCACTTTTCAACAATTTTCTGAATTCTTGGATACTTAGATTTCCATAATATTTATCTAATAAATAATATGGTGATGGTGCAGGTTTAATATTTTTTTCATAATTATATATTTTACCATAAATAAAGTTAAGTAAATAATACCTTTCAAATTTAGTAGAAGTATCAATATTTTTATCATTCATTAAAAATGCGCAAGCACATTCGGGACTACAAAAACAACCATAAACATGAAATATTTCTTTAAGTTGAAATTTAGGAATATGGATAGGCATATTATCAAATTCACAAGTACAAAAAAAGCAACAAGATTTTTTATCACAAACAGAATCAACATGTAATGAATTAGCTAATTTTTCTAATTTTTGCCATATTAATTTTGAATCATTAGTAGATATATTAGTATTGCTACTATTAGTAGTTATGTAGTTATCATTTTTATTATAATTTGTATCATTATTTGTAATATTAAGATAATTAAAATCATATAATTTGTTACTATTAAATTGATAAGTATCAATATGTGTATCAAAATTTTGATTATCTATATCAGATTTATTACACTTTAAATGAAGTATAATATTAGGAATAGTTTGAACATTATCAACTGTGTCTTGAACGCATACAACAACCTTACCTCCTTTTGGTTTTCTTCCACGTTTTTTAGGAACTTTATCAATAATAACATTATTTTCACTATTAGTATCAATAAGTTCTACTTTTGATTTTCTGCCTCTACGTTTTTTTTCAGTTAAAACTTCCATATAATCATTAATTAAAAATCTAATTTAAATAGTTTTAATAATTTATATAAAATATTATATATATATATATAATGCCAAGTTCAAATCCAAGTTCAGTCGGTTATGCTAGAGGAACTCAGGTAACAACACAAGTTACTGCAAGAGATCATCAAGGTGGACCAGCAAAAGCTGGGTTAGGTAGACACATAGGTTTAGGACAATGGACGCGTGGTGCAATTGTAAATGGTAGTTCAGGTTCAGGAATAAATGCTGCACCAACAATTGCAGGACCATATTATCCACAATTAGCTGGAAAATTTTTACGTAATGATAATGGTGATATTATTATTTATGGTCCAGATGGTAGTTATGTAAGACAAGCTACTGATTTATTTGGAAAACCAATTTTTGACGGTCAAGGAAATAAATTATTTTATCCTATTAATTTCAATAATCAGATTGGTGGCGTAAGTAATCCACAATCACGATATGGTCCTACTCGGGCACCTGCTGATGGTGTAAAATATGGGATGCGTTTAAATTCTGCTAGACAGGTAGCATCATGGAATAGATTATGGCCTGCAAGACCTTTACGTGATACACCAAATCCTGGAAGAACAGTGCCATTTTCATTTTATGCTGTAAATCCATAAGTAGTATTATAAAAAATAATTAGTAATAAATAAATATTATTAATTATTTTTAATATAACATTGTCTGCATAAAGGAATATAATTATTAGTACCAATAACTTCTTGTTTTTCTTCTTTAGATACTCTATGAGTAAATAATGAATGATTATTACAATTGTTACATTTACCTTGTAATTTGATTACATTATTAGCATGAGGTATTAAATCCCATATATCACCAAATTTTTCTCTCTTAAAATCACTATCTAATCCACAAATAATAACGTATTTATTATATTCTTCAACTAGTTTAATAACACATGCTTTCAAGTCAGGAAAGAATTGAGCTTCATTAATAAATATATGTGTTGTTTTTGAAAAATCAGGAAGATCAAATATTTGAGATAAAAATTCAATATTAATTGAAAATATATATTTTTTATTATGAGAAGCAATTATGTTTTCTCCATATCTAGTATCTTTATGATAATTAAATGCCATACAATGTGTTGTTGATAGTATAATATTATGAGGTTCAGATATTATACTATATGCATTATATTTATTAATTAACATTTCAGTTTTACCTGAAAACATAGGACCCATAATAATTTCAAGAGAACCCATTTTAAAATAATATATATATTATTTTAAAGTCAATTTTATTTTAAAGCTATAATAAGAATAATAGATAATGAATAAAAAAACATATATTCCATGGGTAGAAAAATATCGTCCTTCAAATTTTGATAATATAGTATTAAGTGATGAAAATAAAAAAATATTTAATAATATATTTAAAAAAAATTATATGCCAAATTTATTATTATATGGCCCACCTGGTACAGGAAAAACAACAACCATAATTAATTTAATAAATAAATATCAAAAGGCAAATAATCAGGAGAATAAAGGATTAATGATACATTTAAATGCTTCAGATGAAAGAGGTATTGATATAATAAGAAATCAAATAAATAATTTTGTAAATTCAAAAACAATATTTTCAGAAGGAGTAAAATTTATAATATTAGATGAAGTAGACTATATGACTAAAAATGCACAGCAGGCATTAAAATATTTATTACAAGAATATCAAAAAAATATAAGATTTTGTCTAATATGTAATTATGTGAGCAAAATAGATGAATCATTGCAAAATGAATTTATTAAATTAAGATTTAATCAATTGCCAAAAGAAGATATAATAAATTTTTTAGGTAAAATAAATGAAGATGAAAAATTAAAATTAAATAAGTTTCAATTAGAAACAATACATAAGACATATAAGTCAGATATGCGTAGTATGATAAATTATATGCAATCAAATCAATTAGCTATACATAATACAAAAGTTATAGATAATGTAATATTTTCTAATATAGATAAATTAATAAATAATAATGATTATAAAAAATTTAATAAGTATTTTAATGAGATACTTAGTGAATATAATATAGATTTAGATACGATAATAAAACAGTATTGTAATTATATAATAAAGATACATATAAACAAAATAAATAATAATGTATTAAAAAAGCTAGAATATATTATTCATAATATTGATATAAATCAAGATTATAAAATGAGTCTTTTATATTATTCTTTGTGTAATTCATTTAATTCATAAAGTTTTTTCATTCTCTGTTCCAATCTAGTTTTCCAACAATCTGGAGGAGACATTTTACTAGGATTGAAAAAATTTAAATTTAATTCGTATTCTGTATTGTCTACTACATTAGACTGTTTAGGAATTGAGATTGGAGTAGAGACAGGCATTTTTTTCTGTATTGGTACAGAAATTTTAGTAATAGTAGGTTGTGTATTTGTTTCATGTAAAAATGTTGAAAACATTTTTATAATTTAAATTTAGAAAATAATTGAAATATAAATATTAAAGATTTAATATTATATATTAAAAGATGAATGGTGTTGAAGAATATGATATAGATAGTGCTTGGAATGATTTTTGCGAAGATGGAATTATTAATAATAAACATATTTTAAATAATGATGAGGAAAGTGAATATATTCCTAAAGGTGGAGATATTTACATATCAACAAAAACAAAAATAGCATATTTAACAAATATAATTGATTTACAAAATGTATTTTGGAATATAAAAGTTATACCATATCATTTACAAGAAATTGGTGTAGTTAAGAAACAGATGAAATTTAATTTTGCAAATGATAATGAAGTAAAAAATATGTGTGAAAAGCTAAAAAAAGAAAACAATGTAGAAGAACAAATAATTAGTCGTATTATAAATCCAGAAGGGAGAATTAAATTTCGAGATATAAGAAAAGTAAGTATAGGTTTATGCCAAAAAGATATTTTATCATATCGTTCAAAAAAAAGAAGTGCTTTTTACAATTGTTTTGTATTAATTTTACGTATTAATATTGAAGACAATTATAAAGAAATTCATGTTAAAGTTTTTAATACAGGTAAATTAGAGATACCAGGTATAAGAGATGATATTACTTTAATAAAAACATTAGATTTACTTGTAGAGATAATTAAGGTAGCATCAAAAGATGAAACAATAAGTTATGATTTAAGTAAATGTGAAACTGTATTAATAAATTCAAATTTTAACTGTGGATTTTATTTAAATAGAGATAAATTATTAGATATTTTAAAATATAAATATAAGATAGATTGTATATTTGATGCTTGTCAGTATCCTGGTATTCAGTGTAAATATAATATTACATGTAATGATATAAAATATAAATTATCATTTATGATATTTAGAACAGGTAGTATTTTAATAGTTGGAAAATGTGATGAAGATGTATTATATAAAATTTATAATTTTATAAAAGAACTACTAGAAACAGAATATAAAGAAATATTTATAAAAAATATAGATAAACAAGCGATAAAATCAATAGAAAAAAAACCAAAGAAACGTATAATTTATGTATCATAAATTATTAATAATATTATTAACATATTTATGTGGTGATAGTATAGTTTTGTCATTTTGATTAATTATTTTTAAATCAATATTATTAATGTCTTTTTTTTTAATTTTTTTAATAAAATAATCAAGGGTTTCTAATAAATTAGAATCTTTATAATTTGTAATAAATTTAATAATTTTATCTAAAAATTGTGGATCATTAATTTCAATATAATGTTTAATTATTTTTTGCATTATTTTTTGAAAATCTAAATTAACAAATTTAATTATTTCATTAAATTCAAAATCATTAAGTAATTTAAATATTGTAAAATTATAAATATGAATTAAAGGATCTAAATTTTTAAAGAGATTTTTAGTATTAATATCAGATTTATAATTTTTAGTAACATCATTATGAATATCAAAAATAGTTTTTTTATATACAAATAGTGAAGCATCTTTAGAATTAAGTTGTAGAAAACTATGATTATCCTCTCCAATTTGGCCTATAAATTCAATAAAATAGACATATGCTTTTTGACAATTAAAATATGTAAGATCAATATTTTTAGTATAGATAAGAAGTAGTTTAAAAACATGATTAATAGTTAAAATACCTTGGCGAATAATAAATTTTTTATATCCATTATTTTGGATATAAATATTATCAAAACAATGTTTTAAATAATCTGTAATTATAGAGTTATATTTATTAAAAATATTTACATAATTATCATCAATTA
>MDTB01186317.1_pt1 | contig 11502 bp, 10 predicted proteins | sample 811161 | NCBI WGS metagenome assembly MDTB01 (sample SAMN05326650, study PRJNA326480) | marine metagenome | isolation source: seawater | place: Mediterranean Sea | collected 2009
GCAAATGATACCCTTAATCATACGACGCGCGGTGGCGTCATCATTGATGTGCATTGCGTCGATACCCAAGGATTTTAGTAGTCCAACAGAAGTACCGTCTCCATGATGTCAGAGAACCCGGTCCATCCCCACGCGTGTGGGGAATACGTTGAAGGTTCACGGAGACGGTTTAAAATCATACGGTCCATCCCCACGCGTGTGGGGAATACTCTGTTATCGCAAAATCACTTTGCTGAATTGACGGTCCATCCCCACGCGTGTGGGGAATACACTATAAGTTTTCAATGTTTTAACCCGTTAAAACAAGGATAAGCCAACAGCTTACTCTTTGGGTAATAATCCAAAGCGTTTCACTGCCTTTAGCCAAGCGGCATCACGTTTGGCAATAAACTTTAACCCATCGAGGTCTATCGTTTTTGTATCTGCCTGATTATGGGTGAGAAACTCATAGCCTTGCTCATTGGAAGTAGACCAAGCGAGTATTGCCCTGCCATTTTCAATATGTGCAATTACGTGGGACCACAGAGCGCCACGAACGCGGGCTGATAAAACACCAATGAAAACGCCGGTCGTTATTTCAGTCATCCAGCGGGTCAGCTTTCCCCGCAATCCCCGAGGTACTGCATCAAGAACGAGGATTACCATAACTCACACCACCCCTTATGTTACCACTCGGGTCCCAGAGCTCGGCAGTGGGCAGTGGGATTTGTTCGAAGCTTACCTCTTCGCTGCCGAATAGTCGTTTTAGGTCTCCCACGATACGGTCAAGAAGTTGCAGCTTATAAGCCCCATCCCGGATACCCGATCTAGCGGCACGTTCAATTTTATCCGAACCATTTGAAGCTGCTGCAAATGCTGCAGGAATACTAAGGTCAAGTTTATAAAGATCGGCAATATCGTAGATAAATGAAAGCGGCTTCCCCTGGTGTATAAAACCCAGCCCCGGGCTAAATCCACTCGAGATGACACCGGCAAGGCAAATTGAATAAAGGGCAGCATTAGCCGAGGATAAAGCTCGGTTGACAGGATCAGACGACTGCCAATTATCACGGCTGTAATTTCTGCCGTTCCATTCAATACCAAATTTCTCAGCTGATAATCTGTAAGCCTCGCGAACACGTGCACCCTCTCGTCCACGAATCTGCTGAAGGCTTAATTTATTTGATAGTACCTCACCAAAACGGATCCCATACATCCGCCTTACCACTTTCATATGCAATTCAGGGTCAGCCCACTGTCTAGCCTGCAGTTCCAGATTTTTTGAATGCCCGGCTTTTGCTCGGCCTGATGCGTAAAATTTCAGAGCGCCCTCCCCACACCAAATTATGCAGCATCCGGCATCGGCTAGCGCGCCTACAGCAGAATGGGTAATGCGTGTTCCTGGCCCCAATAAAAGACACGCCATATTGGCGGCGGGCAAACTCACACGACCTTCTGACATAATCGCAGTTACGGATTGCGCTTCTCGTTCTAAAACTGCTCGTTCCAAATATATAAAGGAAAGCCCGTCAGAATAACGCGGAAGCGTTGTCAGGCTGGCCATAGTTTTAACGGCTGTTTGCAGGTGCGAGCGAAAGCAGCCCCAAACCCATCGATTTCCCAGAGCCAATGCCGTCGGAAAGGGCCTGCCTGAAAAGATCCGCATCGGTTACCGTCAGCACCCCGTTGAATGAAACGGAACTGGAGAGTATACTTCACTTCATATCTATATACTAACTTTCCGGGTACTGTGGCATATGATATGAAAGTATTGGGCGTCAACGCGGGGATTGGTCCGTCGGTCGTATTGATTGACGACGGAGAGATTATTCTTGGGCTCGAAGAAGAACGACTAACCAGAGAAAAGAACACCATGGGCTTTCCGGAGATGGCGCTTGCCTTCCTGGAGCAGAAGCATGCGGCCTTTTTGGGGGACTGCCATGTGGTCAGCTTTGCCAACCTGACAGCCTCAGTCTTTACCAAAGCCCAATTCCATGCCAAGTACCATCAAAAGATCAAACGGCGCGGCCCGGTGAAGCGTTTCCGCGACTGGTTCTGGACGGTTCGCCACAATGCCGCCAAAGCTGGTAAAGACGAAGGCTTTTCCCTGGGCCATAAGACTGATTTTTATGCTCGTCTGAAATCGCTCTGCCCAAGCTTGGCGGCCAGCATTGATGGCTTGAGCTTTTTGAAGCACCACGACTGCCACGCGGCAGCGGCCTACTACGCCTTTGCCAAGGACAAAGAAACCAAATACCTAGTACTCACTCTGGATGGCGGTGGCGATGCGGAATGTTCAACGGTGCAGATTGGCCACGACGGCAAACTTCAGCGGCTTGCGGCGACCAAGTCAGGTAACAGCATCGGTAATATTTATTCGATCACGACATTCCTTCTGGGGCTAACGCCGCACGAGCACGAGTACAAATTGATGGGCTTGGCGGCCTATGTTCCGAAGCACTATCGCGACCAAGCGGCCGATATTTTCAGAAAGTACGTGACCATTAGCGCCGAAAACCCGCTCTGCTTCGCGACTGGCAACGGCATTTCGACCAACTGGGCACATCAGCCCTTAGATGCCGACTTGCACCGGCAACGGTTCGATAATGTGGCCGGTGGTCTTCAGCAGTATACCGAGGACCTAGTTATGTCCTGGGTTCGAAACTGTATCACCGAAACCGGCATTCACGATGTCATGCTTAGCGGTGGCGTTTTCATGAACGTGTCAATGAATAAACGTATAGCCGAGATGGAAGAGGTCAATAGTCTCGCCATATTCCCAAGCTGTGGGGACGAAACCAATGCCTTCGGTGCGGCCTTCTATGCCTATATGGAACATACCGGCCAGTTCCCGAATTTTGGCCCATTTACTTTGGGTGGAATCCCATACAATGACACGGGTTTCATTCAGCGTTTCGCGACGCGATGCACATTTGAGAAGGTGCAATCGGGCGCAGCCGCAGCCGCAGAACTATTGAAAGAAGGCAAAGTCATCGCCCGGTGCGCCGGCGATATGGAGTTTGGTGCTAGAGCTTTGGGTAATCGCTCAGTCCTGGCCGACCCTGTAGTCCCAAATGTGGTGGAACGCATTAATTCCACGATCAAGCAGCGCGACTTCTGGATGCCTTTCGCCCCGGCGGTGCTGGCGGAAGACCTGGACGAATACGTAGTCGTCCCCCAATCTCTGAAACATCGCGATAACCCTTCACCCTACATGATGTGCGTCATGGACAGCCGCCCTGAACGCCAAGCCGCCATGGTAGCCGCATTGCACCGTTTCGATAAATCGGCCCGCGTGCAAGTTGTTGATAAGGTCATCGCGCCTGGATTCCATCAGGTCATTTCCGAGTTCAAAAAGCTGACGGGTCGTTCCTGTATTTTGAATACTTCGTTCAACACCCATGGGCACCCCATTGTCCGAACCATTGATGAAGCCATCGATATTCTTCTGACCAGCACGCTTGATGCCGTGGTGACCGACGACTACGTCATCAAAAGAAAAGCCGAATGATGCAAGCCGGCTTCCATTGTGCTCCGGTAACGCCGACGGGGGAGCTCGAACTCTCCGGCATTGGGCAAAGGCGGATTGCTAAAGACGCCCTAGACCAACTCACTATCCGGGTCGCTGCTTTTGATGACGGTCAGGGCAACCAAGCCTTGCTTGTCGCCTTCGACCTGCTCTACGTCGGTAGAAAGCTGGCAGGACAACTCTATCAACTCATTTGCAACCATCATGGCATTGACGAAGACCGTGTCTTGTTGTTGGCAACCCATACCCACAGCGCCCCTAAAATAGCTGATGAATTTCTGGATGACCTGACAGTCGACCAAGATTGCTATGATCATCTGGTTGCCGCCGCAAAGCACGCGATACATTCTGCATTGCATAACATGAAGCCGGCAAAACTGGCCTTCGCCAGCAACGGCGATATCCCCACCATCAATCGCCGGGTGCCAATATCCTTGATCGGAAATCTCCATCCCTATTTCCGAGGGAGACAAGTGGCCAACTTGCCCAATCGTTCCGCTCAATCTGATAAGGACGTCACGATATGCGCCGTTACCTTCAATGACGGCCGGTATTTTCTACTCGCCAATTATGCCATGCACTCCTCGGTGTTTCGTGGCGCCAGCTATTCCGGCGATCATCCTTTTTATGTGGAAGCGGCGATTAGGGCGAGTGACCCGACCTGCCTTGGCTGCCTGTTTCTTCAGGGTTTCGCTGGCGATCAAGCCGCTGATGTCACAGCTGAGAACCCTTGGTCTTTGCATCCTCTGAAACTGCTAGAACGGCTCATGTCGAAAGAGCGCTTTGATAGATCCGGTGGTGCCGAAGAGCTCAAATTGCTGGCCGCAAGGATCGCCGAGAGAATTCAACTGGCACGCCTTGAAGAAAACGCCTTATCCATCATCATAGGCCATCAGACAGCCACGCCGGTGACGGTCGAAAGAGGTGAAAATCGCACCTTGGAGATCAAAGGCATTCGCATCGGCAAGCTGAAAATTCTTGCGGCAAATGGGGAACCGGTTGCGGCTTATCGTTCCAAGCTAATGTCTATGACCGATGGGCCAATGATGACGGTTGGCTATTTAAACGGGCCAATCGGATACATCCCTGATAAGAAAGTCCTGAGTGAGGGCGGCTACGAGCCCAATCGTTCGCCCGGCCTGTTTGGGCAGCCCACCCCATTTACCCCTACCATCGAGACCACCTTCATCCAGGCGGCACAAGAGGTCATCACCCGGATGGATGATCATTAAGGTTCGCCGTTTCGGTCCCAATGGACTAGATATAGCTCTGTCTTTTGGTGGAATCTCGTTCTTTACAAGCTGCAGGGTTCAGTGTCTTTGTAGTGATCAATGATGGTTGAGCCATAAAAATACTATAATGCTGGAACGGGTTTATGAATTTCAACTCCATTGATTTCCTTATTATTTTTCTGCCGATAACCTTTGTTGTCTTCCGTATCGTTCCGCAGAAAATGCGCGTGCCCGTCCTGCTGATCAGTTCCTTGATATTTTACGGCGTATCCGGACTGGTTCCGCTGGCCTTTCTAATTTTATCGATTTGCTGGGGTTTTGGTTTCGCCCTGGTAACGAACAAGACCAAACGGACTTCTGTCGTTTTGGGGGCTATTGCATTCCCCCTATTGGTTTTGTTCCTATTTAAGTATTTGAATTTTTCCCTCGATGTGGTGAGCGCTAGCGTCGAGGTCCGGGACCACTTAATTTTCTTCTTATCCGTGACGCTGCCGGCAGGTATCTCATTCTATACCTTTCAATTGATCGCCTTCAACTTGGACGTCCATAGCGGCAAAGCCGCCCCTGAACGCGATCCGATCAAGATCGGTGCTTTTATAGCGCTGTTCCCACAATTGATAGCAGGCCCTATCCTCCGCTACGAACAACTGTCCAGTCAATTGGATCGGGTTACCAATACGAAGAAATTGGCTATCGATTACCGCTCTGCCTTCAAGTTCATCGCCATCGGCCTGTTTGCTAAAGTCTGCGTCTCCGATCTGGTCGGTGTGCTGATCGGAAATTCAATAGCGGTCGATTTTGCCACCAGCGGCACACAACAAGACGCCTTCTTCTTACTATTTGCCTACAGCATCCGTATCTTTTTCGATTTCTGGGCCTACAGCCTTATCGCCATCGGCTTAGCCAAGCTTTTCGCATTAGACCTACCGGTCAATTTCCTTGAGCCTTATCAGTCGTTAAACCCTCGCGACTTTTGGCGGCGTTGGCATGTAACCTTGAGCAACTGGTTACGCGATTACGTCTATATCAAACTGGGTGGGCGGGAAAACTATCTGCGGAATATTACTATTGTGTTTTTGGCTTGTGGTCTTTGGCACGGAGCGGGGTGGACCTTTATTCTGTGGGGGGCCTATCACGCCGTCTTGGTGCTGCTGTATCATTTCACTCAACCCGTTTGGGATCGCTTCCCCAAGGTCTTGCAGGTGTTCGTGACCTTTGTCCTGGTAAGTATGGGCTGGCCACTGTTCTTCATGGACCTACAAAGCTACGTGACTTTCATGAGCATTCTATTTCTTGGCAACGAAGGGGTCGGAATTTACGGCATAAAGCACTGGCTGCTGGTCGGTGTGATTATGGCCTGGGTATGGCTGTCGCGCGAACGGGTCTGGCTTTACAACGACAAAGCCATCTGGGTGTTCGACAGCCCCATGATCCATGGTGCCTGTGGCTTTATTGCGCTGATTCTCGCGACCTATAGCAATACCTTTATCTATTTCCGGTTCTAGGGGGCGGGCTGTGACAGCTAATCTCGTTAATCGAGGCGGACAAAAGCATTATCTCCTCTTGTTCTTTGCCGTCTTCGGTCTGGGCATGGCCACGTGCATTTTCGCCGCAAGCCGCCTAATTGACTATCGGGAAACTCCGGTGAATTTTAGTGACCTAGAACCCGGCGAACGGTTCTTAATCAACGGATTGACCCGCGAACAAATCGGTTCTTTGAAGCTAGGCCATCTGGAACAATCGGCTCCGCCCGATATCGGCATCTTTGGTAATCACCAGATTCAGTACTGGCATGAAGAGGCCTTCAGGGATGCGGGTTTCGAGGGTAGCATCTTTAATTACTGGTTCGCGAATTTGGCCATCCCTGATCTTTTAGATTTCCTGCGTCATGCGGAAAGGCTGGGCAAGCTACCAAATGAGGTGATTGTTCTGCAAATCACAACACCCAATAACGACAACGGCCAGTACATCGTCGATCGGAGTAAAGAGCTGCCCATAGCGGTTCGAAGCGATACATCGGAAAGCCTGGTTGAAACTCTAGTTGCTGCACGGACGAAGCTGCAGAAGGTCTTTGATTACTCAACCTTCCTTTTGGGCTTTTCGCAATCCAATACGGAAAGCCGCGTTGTCTCGGTCGCCGCTTGCACAGGCGGTGGGCAAGCTTCGGGCCTGTCCAAATATATTCCCAGTAAGATCGCGAGCGCGTTGGCCTTGATGGGTGCCGGCCACCTGTTTTGCTCGGCAGAAAATTTCCGAGGAGCCTTGCTGCCTGATGGGTCAAGCAATTCTGTCGGGCTACCTCCTGGGGCTGTGTTGAACCAAAATTCGCTTGATCAGACTAAACTCGCTCTGAACGCAGAGGATGGAGAAAAAATCGCCCGCTACCTGGGTGAAATCCTCGCATTAGCAGAACGGAACAACAAAAAACTGGTGGTATTCGTGCCGCAGGTCTTCGAAACCGAGCGCTACAGCGTCGTCGATCGGATCCTGAACGATGGATTGCAAAGCCTACCCGCGTCGGTTTTGATGGATGATCGCAATAACTACTATGGCCGTGAATACTTCATCAACTACGACCACCCTGGGAATGCCTATTTCCAAAAAATTTCAGCCCAAATCATTGCTCGGACGCATCATTGACTTTGGCCGGGTCGGATGTCCCGGCTGGTCGCAAGGTGCTGAACCGGCTCTAGTAGCGCGGCCAGTAACGCGCGCCACGCTTTCCATTTTTGCCGGGCCGGTGATGGGACCGTTGACCTGCCCCCAGTTAATTAGTCCGGTTTGAATGTTAGTGCATCATTCGTTTGTCCTCCAACGGGATAATGCTCTCAGGTGCAGGCGGTCTGTATCCGAGTCCTGAATGTGGTCGCTTCGTGTTGTAGTGCCGCCGGCATTGCTCGATGACGATCTGGGCCTCTTTTAGGCCTGGGAAGAGGAAACAGGACAGGAAGTGCGTATTTTCAATTTCTAAACGACAGGTGACGCTGGGATGACAAACGAGAAGGGCGGTTCCCAGCGGGGGTATTTATAGTCATTACCCTCGGTCGATCCCCACGCGTGTGGGGAATACTTTTGAAGTTGCGGATCGATCCCCGCCCTTAACGGTCCATCCCCACGCGTGTGGGGAATACCCCGCTTTGTTCGGCTTCGCATTAGCCGACTGCTCAGTGTCGCCGAGATCAGCGCTTTAGATGGCTTGTCTCACCTTTAACCCTGCGCCAAACCCCGCATTGGCAGACCCTTCCTAGTCGCAGGTAAAACCTACAGTGATACTGAAGTTGTCATCCAAGTTATCATCGTCGTAGCAATTCCCAGTTATCTCGATAGGGTTCCAGCCAGCCCGGCGGATACCCGGCCTCGGGTCCAGCGATTTTGTCATAGCTGGGAAGTAGTCTGCGCACGTCGCTGTCTCTGCGTTGCTGTCCCTTCGCTCCGGGTTTCGACAGCCACATCCTGTGTGTCTTAAAAATAGCCTCGGCGACGACTGCTGACGATAGAATAAAACAATCAGGTGCATCGGTCAGATTGACGAAGACGTAAAATAGGCGATCACCTATAATCTTTTCATGCTTAGGGCGCATATGCCAACCACCATCGCCGCCCGTTTCCAGGCGTGTTTTCACCTGCACAGCTGCTGTCATTTGCCCTTCTGGATCCGTCACAATAATGTCGGCCGTTGGAACTCCGGCAGGTGCCAAAGCGGCGACGAAACCCCGGCGAAGCAGCTGAGCCATTACGTGGTGTTCACCTGCAGCCCCAGTCAAGGTGCTATGAGAGATTGGCATCCGAACATCTCCTATCGACGATTTCTGTAAATTATCCCTTAACCAAAAATCGAGTGAAAGGCATTTGCAAATGTCGGCTGCCAATCATTGCTTGGAAGAGCCGCGCATTACTTTGTTTTGAGGTAATTTTTCGTCAAAACTCTTGAGTTGGCGGACCACTCCAGGTCGTCCAGTAAAGCCTCTAGAAACGCAGGGAAAGTTTTGTAGCCTTCAGCATCTGTCACTACGCCGCCGTGCATCTGCCACCGTATTGCTGCTTGATCGGTGAGTGACGTAATCCGCCTATCGGATTTTTTATTTTGGTATGTGTGCTGCGTCGCGGCAGATAAACGCCTCAAGGAGCCATCCACATCCTCGAACACTGCCGCTTTTAGGAGGTCCTTTAGGCGGTTGGCATTCCTGTGTCTGAGGTCGTCGTCGCCCCCCGAAAAGACATCACCAAATATACGGTTGGTAATGTCGTCCTGGTGGTTTTCCAGATACTCCAATTCACGAAACATAAGCTCGCGTCGTGTTTCGGGACTTAGTTTGTTAATGGCGTCTTTGAGACGTTTTAAATCAGCATTAACGATAGTCGCCTGACCCCTGGATAGTTTAGCCGGCTCGCGCATGTTTTGGTGTGCCGAGATGAGGAGGCGTGCGGCATCATGGAACAGTTTATGACGGCTATCAGGGCAGAGTAATGTGTAATCGGAAATTTGTTCGTCCGTCATCGAGGCGCCTTTCACTTATTAATCACGACGAGCAGATCAAACTCTCCAGTCTTAAACACCATGATTGGAGCGCGACTTTGCGTTCCTGCCTTCGTTCACTCCTTTGGTATACTGAGACGATCCCACCGGTAGATCCGCTGCTATGATTAAGTAGTTTCTCTATGACATATTGATCGGTGCCTTGTTCCGCGAGGTGGGTTGCCATCGTCCGCCGAAGGTCGTGGGTGCGCCAAGGCTTAATCGTGTCACCGTTCTCTCGCATTATTTTGTCGAGCATTGACTTCGCCTTCGACCACCCATTCAGTGCTCTTGCGCCGCCACCAAAGACAAAATCGCCTGACTGGTTTATCCTCAGGAGAATGTCCATCGCGAAAGGGGGCAGATCGAGCATGTGGGGTTTGCTGTTTTTGGTTCTGCTCGAAGGTATACTCCAAAGCCCAGTCTGCAGGTTTAATTCCTCCCAACGCATACCCGCAACTTCGCTACGACGTTGCCCTGTCACTAGCAAAAATTGGAACGCCGGGGCATAGAGGCTGGTCATACTTTCGGTAGCCTTCCAAAAAGCAACGACCTCACACTCGGCCAGCCATCGGTCCCGGGCCTTTAGTGTTTTTGGTGGCCTAGTGTCGCTAAAGGGATTGTTCAAAAGTCTGCCACGCTCAACTCCGTATGAAAACAATAACCGCCCGATGGCGTGCAGTTGCCTTGCGGTGGAGGGGGAACTGATTGTTTCCTGGTCAATCCAGTCAATAATCTCGTGAACTTGAATACTATCCCTGCTTCGCCGGCCCCATTTTTCGAGGATGCGTTTGAGCAGCCTGAGGTAGTCTTTCTGCGTTGTCGCCTTTTTATCAGCTACGTGGTGTCGAATGAATTCGTCTATCAACGCCGCGAGTTCGCCTCCCGAATTCTCAAATCGCCTCGCTTCGTTTATGCGTTCCGATCTTTCTCGAACAGGGTCCTCCCCTTCTCGGAAGCGCTTTTTGAAATCGGTAGCGAGATCGCGAGCCTGGGAAAGCGTACAGTTCCTCAGGTCCTCCAATTTGTACCGGGACGGATTTTTCTTACCTGGCCGGCGCGCTGTCACAACCCAGGTGCGAGCGCCCGAGGGTGAAACACGTAACGCCAAACCTCGCACGCTATTGGAGCCAACATCATTGAAGTTGGTTTGCTTGGTTACAGTGATCTTGTGGAGAGCTTTCGTGGGTAAATCTGGCATTATAGTAGGTCGAGGGAGTTGAAAGTTTTTGCCCGGACATCCGAGGACATAGATACACCAGGCAACACCTAGGCAACATATTTTACACACACATCAAAACGGGGCAAGACGGTATTTTTACAATTTCCTAATAAGATACTGTATATACGACATAAATCTCCATTTACAAAACACTCAAGAACACGTCAAAACTCTGGTTCTCCTAACTCTTAATCAGCGGGTCGCAGGTTCGAGCCCTGCACAGCCCACCAAAAATATTAATAATTACATATACTTATAAATATTTTCTGAATATGTGATTTTGACAATTCCTTGCAGTTGACTTCCAGCTTACTGTAATTATCTGCTCTTTGAACTTGGACGTTATCCGCAATTCAGGTCACTTTCTGGAGCAGCAGAGCACCGCGCATGACTACGTAATTCTGTAAGGACGATATGAGTGACACGCAAAAAAACGTACTAGGCTTTGATCTTGAGTTATGCAGTTCAGACCCAGTCACCGGATTTTATCGAGATGGTTGCTGTAATACAGGACCTGGCGACGTTGGAACGCATACGGTGTGCGTAATCCTTACTGATGAGTTTCTGGAATTCTCACGAAGTAAGGGTAATGATCTGATCACTCCTCGACCTGAGTTCGGCTTTCCAGGCTTAAAGTCAGGAGATCAGTGGTGCCTCTGTGCGTTGCGCTGGGAAGAAGCTAGACACGCCGGCAAGGCGCCTAGAGTTAAGCTAATCTCAACCAACCTCAAAACCTTGCAACTCGTGGAATTGGAGGATTTAAAATCCCACGGTGTTGATCTGAATTAGTTTAAGCTAGTTCTTCTAGGCCACTACGAGCAGTGAAGAACCTCTCTAATGCCACCACATACCTCGGAAATTCCTTTATCCCGTGGATATCCCGTCAAAAATACCATTCTCAAAAATATAGAAAAATTCGGCAAAAAATTGATTTTATTATGTTTTTGGTGGGCTGTGCAGGGCTCGAACCTGCGACCCGCTGATTAAGAGTCAGCTGCTCTACCAACTGAGCTAACAGCCCGCC
>MDTB01208253.1_pt1 | contig 11502 bp, 12 predicted proteins | sample 811161 | NCBI WGS metagenome assembly MDTB01 (sample SAMN05326650, study PRJNA326480) | marine metagenome | isolation source: seawater | place: Mediterranean Sea | collected 2009
AAAACTAAATATTGTGCTCTTGACCTCGAAGAGGTCATTCCTCTAGTATATAAAGCTCTGTCAACCCGCACGCTCATGTTTACCTAATTTTTTCAAAAAAATATTAGAACTAAGAATACCTTAAATTACAATTAGTAACTTTTGGAGAGTTTTAGATAAAATAGTTTTTTGATCTTTTAAAAGCACTACTTTTCTTTATATATAAAAAAAATGCCGCAAAAAGAAAGTTTTTATATGACTAAGAAACAAATAATTGGTGAGAAAGAAAAAACTTTAGCATCTAATTGGTTTTTAAACCTAAGAAATCAAATATGCAATTCCTTTGAATTTTTAGAAAGATATCAAACGATAGGACCTTTCAAAGAACTTCCACCAGGCAAATTTGAAAAGAAAGTGACTAATAGGAAAAGCACTATCAATGAAGATGGCGGCGGAGGTGTTATGTCAGTTATGAGACAAGGCCGTTTATTTGAAAAAGTTGGAGTAAACATATCTACGGTTTATGGTCACCTAGGCGATGAAGCACAAAGAAGTATAAGTGCAAGACGAAACATCCCAGGCTTGAAAGAAAATCCTATTTTCTGGGCTTCTGGAATTAGTTTAGTTGCTCATATGCGATCACCTAAAATTCCCGCAGTTCATATGAATACTAGAATGTTTTGGACCCCATTTGATTGGTGGTTTGGAGGTGGAAGTGACTTAAACCCCATGGTGGAGGTAGCCGAAGATACCAATTTTTTTCATAATGAATTGAAAAAAGCTTGTGACTTAACCGATAAATCTTACTATCCAAAATATAAAAAATGGGCTGATGATTACTTTATGATTAAACATTGGAAAGAGCCTAGGGGTGTTGGAGGAATTTTCTATGATGACCACAACACAAATTATTGGAGTCAAGATTTTGAGTTCACAAAAAACGTAGGTCTCGCATTGCTAAACGCTTTTGTCCCATTGGTAAGAAAACACTGCAAAAAGTCATGGACCAAAGATGAACGCGAATGGCAGCTTATAAAACGTGGTAGGTATACTGAGTTCAATCTAGTATATGATAGAGGAACACAATTTGGCTTGCAAACTGGGCATAATCCAGAAGCTGTACTAATGAGTCTCCCACCTGAAGCAAAATGGCCTTAGAATACCAGATTAGTCTTCCTCTGGGCTTTTAAGATACTTTAAAAGTTCGGCACGCTCCAATTGAAAATTAGAATCTAACCACGCGTTCCTCACTCTTTTTATCTCTTGCCCTAGCCTCTCAGAGGGGGAACAAATTTTTAAAAAATCACCTGTTGACAAAGGAAATACCTTTTTTTCTGCTTGTTCTATATTAGTGATCCATAAACCATCCATTTCATCAAATTCAATTTCATGAGAAATAATAATAGAAGTCAAAGTATTCTTTTTCCCGTATTTGTATGCTTTGACAGCCATACTAGCCCTATCTTGAACAGTTTTTAATATGCTGACGATATATCTTTTCTCAACCTTTAACAAAGGTAATTTCTGTGACCAACCAACTGCCATAAGTTGATTTAATGAAATAAACCTATTTAAAAAGTAAGGGTCTAAATCTAAAAACTTCTCATAATCTAATGTAAGAGAAAGACTATTTATATTTGCTCCAGGCAATAGTTCTTGTAAAACGCCACATTTTTCCATCCCTTTTAAGGCCAAGACAGGTTTAGAAGCTCCTAATAACTTTTTAAATTCACTCCAAATTCTCTCGCTGCTTATTTGTTTTAAACCAAATATTGCTTTAGAACATGCAGAAAGCGTAGCTGTGTCATGTAGAAATTTATCTCCAGAATATATAGCAAAAAATCTGAAATATCTTAAAATCCTTAGATAATCCTCCTTTATCCTCGTTGAGGGGTCCCCAATAAATTTTACATTCCTATTTATTAAGTCACTAAAGCCATCTATTGGATCCAATAAAACGCCAGTTCTTGTTACGTAAATTGCATTCATAGTAAAATCTCTTCTTGAGGCGTCTTCATTTATATCCTTAGAAAAACTTACTATGGAGTGCCGACCATCAGTTATAATATCAGATCGAAAAGTCGTAACTTGAAATTCTTTTTCACCTACAATTATTGTTACTGTTCCATGCATAATTCCACTTCGTACAACTTTTAAATTAGCATTTTCTGCTAATTCAATAACTTCATAGGGTAAAGCATCGGTTGCAATATCTATGTCATTTTCTATGGTTAGGCCCAGGATTGTATTACGTACACATCCGCCTACGACTAAAACTTTTGCTCCATTGACTTCCAGAGCATCGAACACAATTTTGAGCGATGAAGATTCTAGCCATGAGAAATCAAAAGTATTGATTTTATTTTTCATGGATTCATTCCATCTGAAAAGCTTTTTACGATCCTGGCTGTTGCTCCCCAAATGTAATAAGGGCCATATGGTATAGCATAATATTTCTTATAATGACTATTGATTTTAAGATTCCTTAAAAAAATATTTGATGGATCCAGAAGAAAATCTAAAGGCACAAAAAATATTTCAGCTACCTCTGAAAAATTTGGCCTTAGTCCTGATATATCATAGACTATAGCCACAAACGGGTGGATTAGAAATCCTGTAACTGTTTTATGGCTAGGTAGTTTTCCAATAACTTCAAATTTGTTAGCTTCTAAACTAATTTCTTCATATACTTCTCTCTCGGCGGTGGCCACCAAGGTAGAGTCTATTTTATCCATTTTTCCCCCTGGAAATGAAATTTGCCCCGCATGGTGTTTAAGGTGAGAAGCCCTCTTTGTAAAAATTACCGACAATTCCCCCTTGTTAACAAATATAGGAATTAACGTGGCCGCATTACACAAAAAATTTTCAGCTGGTTTTGAGGTTGGATAAAATTCTAAATCTGATGACTCAAACTCACTAGATTCTAATCTCTCTATGCAGAGTCTAATCTCTGCAATCATACTTTTATTTGGATGCATTTTTTTTAATTTTGGCATGTGACTCAGATAGTAAAAAATCCAACAATATATTCATTTTGTTTCAAATCCCAACTCAGTAGGATCAAAACAATAATTACTCCCACAAAATTGGCAATCAGCTGTAACCATGCCATCTTCGTTCATCATAGTATTAATTTCTTTAGCTGAATAGATCGACATAGCGTTTACCACTTTTTTCCTACTACATGTACATCCAAACTCAATATTTTTCTTGGAATAAACCACTATACCTTCCTCATGAAATAGTCGTTTCAAAACCTCTAAAGGTTCTACATGAGGCCCTATCAATTCAATCTCTTCAACTGTATCAGTTAAGATACCTACTCTTGACCAATGATCTTCAATAATTTCAGATTGAAAGTCATCAGGATTATTTACTCCAAATAAGACACTATCAAAACTGTTATTATTTTCCAATTTAGCAGATGAGTTTTTGGGTAGATGTTGAAGCATTATCCCTGCAGCACGCCAGCGAATTGCTTGTCCAAGTAATTTGGTTTGACTAACAATGATTTTGAACGTTGTTGGCAACTGCTCCGATTGCATAAAATAAGTTCGAGCACACTCAGCTAACGAAGCACCACTTAAGGGAGTTATACCTTGATAAGGCTTCGTATTTGGACCCTGATCTATGAGTATAGCAAAATAACCTTTTCCAAATTTTGTAAAATTTACAGCATCATAATTCTTAATTCTTTCCCTATCATAATTAGCATACCCTCTTAATCTTGCTTTTCCTTACTCCTTATCTGGTCCAAAATAGTCCGTCGCTATTAAACTAATCGGTCCGTCACTTCTAATCTGCAGTGACAATTTCCAACGCAACTTTATAGTTTGGCCTATCATCGAGGTGAGTAAAAGTGCTTCAGCCAAAATTGTGTTGACCGAATTAGGGTATGCATGTTGTCCCAGGACATCATTTAAAGATTTATCAAGTCTAGTTATTCGGCCCCTAATATCACTTTTCTCAAGAGAAAAGGGCAAGACAATATCGTCCCACTTACTATTTGAATATATTTTTTTTTTCATTATTTTTTCCAGAATGTTTTTTTATTAAAAGACTTGTTCACCTAATTAGATTAGAAAAGAAAAAGCAAATAGTTGATGAATAAATTACAGTAAATAGGTACTTAAATGAAGCGATATGGAGAACCAATTAAAAAAAATAAACACTATGTTACAAGAGTAGGTGTTTATGGGCTCATCAGTATTGGAAAAAATCTTCTTCTAACTGAACAAAATGGTGAAGAGATTCAACTTCCAGGGGGTGGTATGGATAAGGGCGAACACATTCTACATACACTATTTAGGGAGACTTTTGAAGAGACAGGATGGAAAATACAGCTAGTGAGACGACTTGGAGTTTTCCAAAGATATGCTTTCATGAAAGAATACAATCTTTGGGCTCACAAAATAGCACATGTTTATCACTGTCGAGGAATTTATCCAATAGATACCAATCTAGAAGAGGGACATATACCGATAATTGCTTCGCCAGAACAAGCAGAAAAAATACTTGAAGATGATGGAAATCGAGACATTGTTAGAAAATTCTATAAATTTTAAATACCTAAGGTAAGTAGAAGCTTCTCCGTGGGCCAGCTATCCGCAGGGAAACCCAGTAATAACTGAATTTGTCGAACTGCTTGCCTAGTTCTAGCTCCTAAAATTCCGTCCACGCTACCTACATCATAGCCAATACTTTTCAAAAAACTCTGAAGTTTTTTCATTTTTTTTTGACTCAGAATAGCATCTGATGTTCCAATTCGAAAATCAGGTAAGCCTCTCAATCTATTTGCTAAATGAGCAGCACTCACGCTATAAATAAAGCTATCATTCCATCCCAAAAAAATTTTAAAGTTGGTATAGGCCAGAAATTTTGGTCCTTTTCGGCCTTGAGGCAAAAGCAATATTCCTAAATTATTATTATTTGTAAGAAATGTTTTGTTATTGAGAGACTTCACACCCATCTCAATCCAGCTCTGAATAGACCTCTCTCGAGTAAAACCAGTAGCTTCCCAAGGAAAATTATAAGGCAAAATTACCTCTTCTAACCATGGCTCTCCTCGAATCCAACCATTGTCCGCAATCAAAGCTGCAGCAGTCATCAAGGCATCAGACTCCTCCTGCTTTAAAGAAATTATACCATTAGAATTAGCGTCGACTCCATACTTAAGGATGTCAGACGGTAGCATTTGGATTTGCCCAATCTCACCAGCCCAAGCACCAGTAGAACTTTTTGCATTAATTGTACCGTCTTCAACCAGCCACATTGACGCTAGATACTCAGCTTGGAAAAATTCTGTCCTTCTACAATTGTGAGCCAGCGTAGCTAATGCACTCAAAGTGTGGTACTTTCCCTGGAAAGAACCAAAATCCGATTCCATTGCCCAAAATGCCGTCAAGACTTCAGCTGGAATTCCATAAACAACTTCAATTTCCGAAAAAATATCTCTGTACTTTAGGATATTTTTTTTTCCTTCTAAAATTCTAAAGTCGTTTATAACTTTCTTTGAAAAGTCAATAAAGCCTAACTTAAATGCTGACTGGTTGCTATCAAGCTCAATAATTTCTGGCAAGTATCTACTATTTGAAACAGATTTTTTAATTGTTTTTGGAGAGATACCTCTTTCAAGAGCCAACGCTGAAAATTTTTCTAAAAAGCTTTTAAAAGACCCACCACACGCCACCAACTCTTCTTTCGCATGAATGAAAGAAGAGAAATTGAAAAATATTAAAAATAGACCAATTCTGATCAATCTAATCAAGTCTAACCTTTTTCACTTAAATTTTCTACAAACCTAAAACATCAAGCATTGAATATTCTGAAGGTTCCTTATTTATTGCCCAGATAGCAGCTTTTACCGCCCCCCTAGCAAAAATCATTCTATCAGAGGCAATATGCCTAAGCACTATCCTTTCTCCCATTGAGGAAAAAATAACTTCGTGCTCTCCTACCACATCTCCTCCCCGTAACGATGCAAAACCTATTTCACCTTTATTTCTCGCTCCAGTAATTCCTTCTCTTAGGAAGTTGGCGACAGAATTAAAGTCTTCATTTCTACCTTCCGCGACTGCCTCACCTAACATTAGTGCCGTGCCAGAAGGTACATCAACCTTCTCGTTATGATGCATCTCTAATATTTCAACATCAAAGCTACTGTCCAAAACGGAGGAGACCTGTTTTACTAATTGAGTTAACAAATTAACTCCCAAACTCATATTTCCCGCTCTGACAATAGGAGCATGCCGAGACGCCAGCTTTAATTTTATTAATTGGCTTTTAGAAAAACCCGTGGTGCCAACTATGTGAGGAATTCTAGCCTGAGCAGCAAGAGTTGAATGCTCAATTGTAGCCGCCGGCAGTGTAAAATCTATAACTGCATGGGCTTTCAAAAATACATCTAGAGGACTATCAGTTACAATCACACCGTTTTCAATGCCACAAGTTAAATATCCTACATCTTTTCCAATCCAATCGTGACCTGGTCGTTCAGTAGCCCCTGATAAACAAGTAGTGGCTGTTTCGTTAATTACCTTAACCAACATGTTGCCCATTCGACCTGAAACACCCATAACACCTATTTTAAATGGTTCTAACATCGCACAACTCCTAAATTAACTTAATAGACTTTATAAATCATAAAGCCATTTCAAGCAATTGTCTTTGACATCAAAATTAATCCAAGTATTAACAGAGTAAATCCAAAGTATGCAGAGAATAGAGATGGGAAAAAATAAGTTAAATAAAAAAAACCTTGAACCTTCCAACCGTCAATTACGCGTTGGAGAACTCATAAGACGGAATCTCTCGGATATCATTTCTCGAGGAGAACTTCATGAAGTCGAATTAGACAAAGTGTCTATCACAGTAAGCGAAGTAAGGTGCTCATCAGATTTGAAGATAGCAACTATTTTTGTAATCCCACTGGGAGGTAACAACACCGAAGAAGTTGTGCATTCTCTTTCCAAGAACAGAGTAAAATTAAGAATGCTTTTGGCAAAAAATATAAATCTAAAGTTTGTTCCCGATCTTCGCTTTCTGGGAGATACCAGTTTTGATCGAATGGATCATACTCAACTCTTGTTAAATGATCCAATTGTTCAGAGAGATATCCAAAGTGAGGATATTGAACCGAACAATCATAATTCTCCTAAAAAAGGTGAAATAAGTGGCGCGTAGGAAAAAAGGATTGCCAATAGATGGCTGGTTATTAATTGATAAACCCGCTGGATACACATCATCTTTTCTTGTAAATAAATTGAAATGGCTACTAAAAGCGAGAAAAGCTGGTCATGCAGGAACCTTAGATCCCGCAGCTACTGGATTACTAGCAGTCGCTTTTGGCGAAGCAACGAAGACAATACCATACATAACAAATGCATTAAAGGAATACAAATTTATAGTTAATTTGGGATCCTCAACAACTACAGATGATGCGTCAGGTTACACCCTAGAATCATCTGACTTCAGACCATCCTACCAAGAAATACAGCAGATACTGGGCAAATTTAGGGGAAGGATACTGCAGACGCCTCCCAAAGTATCAGCTGTGAAAGTCAACGGAAGACGAGCTTACAAGTTAGTACAAGAGAAAAAAATGAACCTAGTCTTAGCTCCAAGGGAGCTTTGGGTGAAGAAACTAACCCTTGATGAACAAATTGATGAAAGTACTATAAAAATGACTATGATTTGTGGAAAAGGTGGATACGTGCGATCGATTGCTCGAGATCTTGGTATTGAACTAGGTTGCTTTGCACATGTGAAGAATTTAAGGCGAATTTCTAGTGGCCCCTTTTCAATCGACGAATCAATTAATTTTGATATTTTAAATGAACCAGGAGGTGACTTTTTAAAGGAAAATCTTTTACCAATTACTGACGCAATTAGAATGCTCAAAAAAATTGAATGTAATAAAAAAGATTCTGATAGATTAAAAAATGGCCAATTTATTGTGTCTTCAATCATACAAAATGATGAGCAGGATGAGTTTCTCCTTTCACATCAAGATAAGCCTATTGCAATATGTAAGTATTACGGGGGCAAGATACATCCAAAACGTGTTTTCCAACTCAATTATGATTGACAAGATTTTAACAACACATACTAAAATAAATGGTCAAGTAGAAATTTCGGCAATTTACTCCAAGTGTAAAACTTACAGGTATTCTCTCACTAAAGATTGGAACAAAAAAGGTAAGAGGCTCCTTTTCATTCTACTAAATCCCTCTACTGCCACAGAAAAACAAAATGATCCAACGATCGAAAGATGCGAAAGACGATCACGTTTAATGAATTATGGTGCCTTTAGAGTCTGTAACCTATTTGCATTCAGAACGAAAAGCCCAAAAATTATGAAAAACCAAAAAGACCCAATAGGACCTCACAATGATAAAATAATTAGCCAAAGCATAATGTGGGCTGATGATATTCTTTGTGCATGGGGCATTCATGGAAAATATCTGAATAGGAGTTTAAAACTCGAAAGTTTATTAAAATCACAGAATTACCAAATTTTCCATCTCGGTCTAACTAAAGATAAGTCACCCAGGCACCCACTTTACATTACATACAAAAAAGCGTTTGAAAGATGGCTTTGAGGCTCAATTTAAAAATTAATTATACAAAAAAGAGCTAAATATATTGCATCTTTCTTAAAAATCATTATAGACAACTCAGTCTAAATAAACCTATTAAAGCTCTCTTTAAATTGGACTGGCTGGACGACATCCCGGCACTTTACAAAAAAGAGTTAAAACCACAAATAAGGAGATACATGATGTCGATTACAAAAGAAACTAAAACTAATGTCATTTCTGAATTTGCTACATCCAAAGACGACACTGGATCACCAGAAGTACAAGTAGCAGTACTCACCAACCGCATAACAACACTTACTGAACATTTTAAAACCCATAAAAAAGACAATCATTCACGCCGTGGACTGTTAAAAATGGTTTCTCGACGAAGAAAATTACTTGATTATGTAAAAGGAAAAGACGAGGGAAGATATAAAAAACTAATTGAGCGGTTAGGTATAAGACGTTAAGTTACTGAAAAAAATTAGCAACAAAATTGAGTTAAAACTATACACTAGTTTTAAGAAACACAAAGCGCGAACTCCATAGGGGAGCTAAGCGTGTAAGAAGGAATACAATGTTTAACGAAGTAAAAAAATCTATTGAATGGGGTCAAGAGACTCTTACCTTGGAAACTGGAAAAATTGCCAGACAAGCTGATTCTACTGTGATCGCTACCTATGGAGAAACGTCTGTTCTGGCAGCAGTAGTGTTTGCAAAAGAATCAAAACCAGGACAAGACTTCTTCCCTCTGACTGTTAATTATCAAGAAAAATATTATGCGGCAGGAAAAATACCAGGTGGTTTCTTTAAAAGAGAAGCAAGGCCAACTGAAAAAGAGACGTTAACCAGTAGATTAATAGATAGACCAGTAAGACCCCTGTTTATTGAGGGTTTCAAACACGAGGTGCAAGTGACTTGCACTGTCCTTAGTCATGACTTGGAAAATGACCCAGATATAATAGCTATGATTGCGGCTTCTGCTGCTCTGACTTTATCAGGGGCTCCATTTCTAGGTCCTATCGGGGGAGCCCGTGTAGGTTATAAAAATGGTGAATATGTTTTGAACCCAAGTATAGACGATATGGAAAACATAAGGTCTAATCCAGATCAAAGCTTAGATTTAGTTGTAGCTGGTACAAAGGATGCGGTGATGATGGTTGAGTCTGAAGCTTATGAGCTATCAGAGGAGCAAATGCTTGGAGCGGTAAAGTTTGGACACGAAAGTATTCAACCAGTCATCGAATTAATAGTAGAAATGGCAGAAGTTGCCGCCAAAGAACCATTCAAATTTCAAGCATCTGATACAAAGAATCTTGACCAGGCGATCAAAAAGGCTGGCGAAAAAAATATGAGAGCAGCATTCTCTATAACTGATAAGCAAGAAAGACAATTGGCGGTTAGCAATGCTAAAGCTAATATAAAAGAGAGCCTTTCCGAAGATCATTTAGAAAACGAACAACTCGACGCCTGTATTAAAAATTTGGAAGCTGAAGTGGTGCGTGGCGATATTTTAAAGACTGGTAAAAGAATTGATGGGCGTAATCTCGAAACTGTTAGACCTATTGTTTCCGAAACAGGGTTATTACCCCGTACTCATGGTTCTGCCTTGTTTACTCGTGGAGAAACGCAGGGCTTGGTTATAACTACTCTGGGTACTGGTGATGACGAACAAATTATAGATGCACTTCACGGTACCAGTAGATCAAACTTTTTGCTTCACTATAATTTCCCCCCATACTCAGTTGGTGAGTGTGGCCGAAATGCAGGCCCTGGAAGAAGAGAAATAGGACATGGTAAATTGGCTTGGAGAGCTCTACAGGCTGTATTACCAGCTGCGACAGATTTCCCGTACACTATCCGTTTAGTATCAGAAATTACAGAGTCTAACGGTTCGTCATCAATGGCAACAGTATGTGGTTCATCTTTATCAATGATGGATGCAGGGGTTCCACTCAAAGCACCAGTAGCTGGAGTGGCAATGGGCCTAATTTTAAAAGGTAAAAAGTATGCTATCTTAACGGATATTCTTGGTGACGAAGATCATCTTGGCGATATGGATTTCAAAGTGGCTGGAACACGGAATGGAATAACTTCGCTACAAATGGATATCAAAGTTGCCGGCATTACTCCTGAGATTATGGAAAAGGCCTTGAGTCAGGCCAAAGATGGAAGAATACATATTCTAAATGAAATGGATAAAGCTCTATCAACTACATCTGAATTCTCAATTCACGCCCCCCGAATAGAAACTATGACTGTTCCATCAGACAAAATAAGAGAGGTAATTGGTTCGGGAGGAAAAGTAATCAGAGAGATTGTGGAAATTTCTGGTGCTAAAATCGATATAAGCGATGAGGGAATCATCAAAATTGCATCTCCAAATACTGAAAGCATAGAAAAAGCAAAGGGTATGATTCACTCCATTGTTGACGAACCAGAGGTGGGCGTAATCTATGACGGAAAGGTAGTGAAGTTGATGGATTTTGGAGCGTTCGTAAATTTCTTTGGAAAAAAGGATGGCTTGGTTCACGTCAGCCAAATTTCTCCTGAACGCGTAAATCATCCCAAGGACGTCCTGAAAGAAGGTCAAAATGTTAAAGTAAAGCTTCTAGAAATTGATAACCGAGGGAAAATAAGACTTTCCATGAAAACTGTAGATCAAACTACTGGACAAGAAATCCAAGATAATAACAATTAAAAGAATAACCAAAAACTTGATAATTTCAAGGAATCGTACTTACCATAGAGCTAGAAAACGAGTTTATGCTTTTCTAGTTCTTCAAAAAAAGGTTTTAAAACCTGAACCATATTTCTTTCTTCCCGTGAGAGTTCTAAATTCTCTTCCCGGTCAGAAACAAAACTGGTACTGGCATTTACCTTTTTATACCAATGTTTACCCCAAATACCATCATAAGTATGTGGGCCCAGAGTCCATTTTAAC
>MDTB01238733.1_pt1 | contig 11502 bp, 9 predicted proteins | sample 811161 | NCBI WGS metagenome assembly MDTB01 (sample SAMN05326650, study PRJNA326480) | marine metagenome | isolation source: seawater | place: Mediterranean Sea | collected 2009
CCGTTTTTTCCACGAAATCTTTTAGAAAATCTGGAACAGGAACTGGATACTCTGGAACATGCTTTAACTCAAGTACCGAATTATTTAAATTTCTAATGTCTTGTTCAGTTAATTGAGGCTCAATAATGATTTCATTTAAAGATCTTACAATTTCAGGTAAATTACTGTCTTCAGGTAAATTACTGTCAGTAACTTCTTTATCATAAATGGAAACCATGCCTGAAGTAAAAGATTCAGCAATTAGATATTTTTTTTTTTTCTGAACCAAGAACCACCTCGAGCGTGCCCAGCTTAAAATTTTTTTTATATTCCCCATTACTAGTAAATAGAATCTTTCTGGCAGTCTTCATCAAATAGTTTTTTGAAGAATTATTTGTAAATTCGGAGGAAGGTCCAAGAACAACAAAACCTTTAGGTCTATTATCACCCTTTTCGTCCCATATATAAAGACCACCAATATGTTTTTTTTTCTTATGGGTCAAGACCCTTTTATTTGTTCTCTTTTTATTTTTATTTCTTTTTGACATCCCTTTGTTGGATCTTTTTAGGGAAAGTTTACCTTTGTTTCTTTTTGACATCCCTTTGTTAGCTTTTTTTAGAGAGAGTTTACTTTTGTTTCTTCTTAATAAGGCTCTATTAATTCTTTTTCTGGACTTTTTAGAGCCTCCTAAAGACGAAGACTTAGACGGCAACCAAGACCGACGCGAATACGATTCCGAAGGCGGAGGCGACACAGGAGCAGGTAAAGAAAGTAGGTATGTAAAAATTAGGCCCGCTAGAAGAAGTATCTCTTCATCAGCCATGGTTAAGAGAATATTACCCAACAATGTTTGTGCACATTGAGGAGCTTGTTCTGCTCTTCGTGTTACTGCTGCAGCAGTAGCTGATGCTCCTCTTCCTACTGCTCTTACTCCTGCTAATACTGCCTCTTTTGTTTTAGCTGGTAATTCTAGTACTCCTGATGCGAATTTTCCTAAACCATTCATTATATTATCTTTAATACCAGTCTTCATATTTCCATTTTCTTCCACGTTATCCCTTAATACATCCCCAGTGGGAGCATTTAACCCTGATTGACCGCCTAACTCTTTTCCGAATATATTCAAAATATTAGGAAAATATGGAAGGTTTATTTTTTTTATAGATTCATTTAGGTCCCCCCATTTTTCTAGGTTCCAACGTTCCTTAAGAGCACTTAATAGTTGTTCTATTCTTAAGCTTGAAACTTGACTTATCTGGGTGGAGGCATTACTAGAAGCATTTGACGAAGCTCCTACTCGGGCCACAACAGGTACAACAAAACTCAGATAAGAACGCTCTAGGAGTAACTTCAATCGAACATACATCATCTTAATTTTAAGATAGAATACTCGGATTTGAGAGTTGAGGATGGCTTTTAAATAGTCGGAATCTACACTAAACGACATAATTGTAGGATTAGGAGCATAACCAGTTTCACCAGAACTCTGTAGTTCCTCAATAGTTCTAAAATCATTATAATAATTTAAATTAAGTTGTCTCATAATGTCTTTAAGTCCAGCTTCATCTGAATCTTGTTTTTGTTGTTCCATGATTTTAGAAATTCCATCCATTTTATTTCTATATTCTTCTAATATAAAAGTAAATTGTTCATCATCAAAAGAAGAACCAGAGCGGTCCTTCCCTAATAAATCTGCACAATCCATGTGTACATTTGACAAATAGTCGTATGTACGATCATCCATCCGCCGTAAAGTTTTATGATGATATTCCAAACTTGATAGATATTCACCATCATTATTCCTTAAACTTTTAAGCTCACTGATACCTCTATTCATTTGAGTGTACATTTTAGAAAATAAATGAAGACGTCCGCGATCTTCTCTTTCACGTTCTAAATGTGTTTCTGCCTCCTTTAATTCTGCCTCGTATTCAACGACCCTTTCTTCACTAGTTTTTTTCTTGTGTTCATCAATAGCTACTACCTGTTTAGAATAATTCGATAAATTATCCTGTATAAAACTCATTAACGCATTATTCTGTTGCCCATCACTACTAATAGTTTCAGATAAACCTGACATTATTTTTTTTTTATAACATACACAAATAAAATAATTTCAAATACTAAAAATAAATAATTTTTTTTTAAACTTAATATAAATCTTTAATATTAGAAAGAAGATTTAACAATTTTAAGAAATACCTTTAATAAATTTAAAGTTAATATTACTTAAAAATATAAATATCCCTTAAGTTAAAATTTTTGAAAATGTAATAATCTTTCTTTTATATAAAAATTCAAAGATATATGAACGGAAGATACTTCCAAACCTTTTTAAACTACAAATGTTTCAGGACCCTAATTACTTAATATTTAATGAACAGAATAATTTAAAAATTAAATTTGGATGCTTTTTACTTACCCTTAACATTATTATGATCTTCAGAAGTATTTACTTCATTTATAATCATAATCTATTAACATTATAAATGTATTTAATTTTATTTCTTTCAAAAAAAAATTTAAAGATTTTTTAACTTAATGAGGTAATGAGTAAACCACCAAAAAATAATAAACATCATTATCGTCGTGATTTTTCCTATTTTAATAATCCTAACTATTTCGGGTTCTATAATCATAATTGGGATAATAATTATTTTCAAAACAACAATACTAACAATCAAGAACATTTTTCTAGCTGGAATCATCCTCCTACTCCTACAAAAAATTATCAAACAAGTTATCCTGACTATTATTTAGAACACTCACCTGTATATAATCATAACTCTCATGACTATCAAAATTATTCAAGAAATGAAAATTATCCTGAATATTTAAAGGACAATTATAATAAAAGAGATTCTAATTGGGATATAAATAAAATAAAAAATAATAGATTCAAAAAAAAAAAAAAAGTACCGACAATGTGTAAACGGAAATATAATAAAAAAAAACAACAATCTGATTCGCTCTCATTATTTAAGATAAATAAAAATAAAGCTATTGACGAAATTGATATACCGATTAATTGTATTGAAGACTTACTTAAAGTGGGACAATTGTATTGTCAAAAGGATTTTAAAAATAAAAATTATTCTATCAATGTTAAAGGTTTGTATAAGATGAATGAACCACTAGGATATTTAAAAAACATGATTGGATTAAATGAAATTAAAATAAAAATTTTAGAACAAATTATTTTTTTTTCACAAGACATTCACCATCAGGTACCTTTTTCGATAATAAAGAAAGAGGATTCACCCCCTAAATCATCGTTAGATAAACTATTTTCAAAATATCTAGACAAAGAATCTGTTGAAAACAATGTTTCTGAGATTTCATTAGAGATTAAGAATAAATATGATATGTTACATACTATAATTGAGGGTCCTCCTGGAGTGGGAAAAACTCAATTAGGAAAAGTTTTAGCTAAAATCTACTTATCTCTAGGTATAATTCAAAGTAATAAATTTAGAATTGCCACACGGAAAGATTTTATTGGAGAATATTTAGGTCATACTGCTATAAAAACTCAGAAAGTAATTGATAGCTGTATGGGTGGTGTTCTTTTTATTGACGAAGCCTACTCTCTTGGAAGTGGTGATAATAAAAAAGATTCTTTTAGTAAAGAATGTATTGATACACTTAATCAAAATTTAAGTGAGAATAAAGGTAAGTTTGTATGTATAATAGCGGGTTATAAGGATAACTTAGAACATGATTTTTTTAGTGTTAACCCGGGACTTCAAAGAAGGTTTCCATTTCGATATACAATTGAAAAGTATAATCCCCAAGAGTTGCTTCAAATGTTTATAAATAAAGTTTCTGACATTGACTGGTCTATGGAGGAAACTTGTCAAAAATGGTTTATAGATTCAAAATTTATTGAAAATAAGATGGAACATTTTCAAAATTTTGGAGGTGACATTGAGTCTTGGTTGCTTCATTGTAAAATAGAACACTCTAAAAGAGTTTTTGGAAAGTGTTTTAAGAACCATAAAATTCTTAATCAAGATGATATTCTAAAAGGATATCAGAGATTCTTAGGTAATAAAAGTAAAGGTAAAGATAAGAATGAGAATTCCCTGAATATGTATCTTTAATAGGATTTTGAGTAACCGCTCATAAGTTTTAATTTTAAAATTGATTTTTTCCCAAATAACTATAAAAAAAAATCCTATTCTACTAATTCTGGTTCTTAGAAAAAAATGGAAATGAACCCCTTTATTTTATGTATTCATCTCTTGACTAGAATATGGTGTTCACTAGGAGTTATCCTTTCAGATAATGAGTTGCGTAAACTAAATAAATTTCTCACTACTTTTTCAAATAATTCTTCCGAGTACCATCTATTACTTAAATATTGTTATCAAATGTATCAATCAAATATACTTGAATATCCGGAATTAAATCAATATTTTCAAAAATCATCTATTAGACGAGAGGTGTATGACAATTCATTAAAAAGTAGATATTTTTTAGAATTTAAAAATATCATTAATAATATTATAATTTATTTTCCATCAAATAATTCATGTAATCTATTTGATTCTAGACAATTTATACTGAATGAGTGTTCAGAGTCTTTTTATCAAATGTTTAAATTCTTAAACAACAAATCTGATCCTCAAGCAATGGCTTTTTTGGAAAAATCTTCAAATATGAATAACTTTAAGGCTCATTTTGAGATAGGATTAAATGAATTTGAACAAAAAAATTATAAAGAGGCTTATCAGTATTTTATGAAGTGTTCTGAAAATCCCAATCTAAATCAACCCCTTGAAATTTATTATCCCCCCTCATTAAATATGGTGGGAATAATGTATTACTATGGACTTTTTGTTAAGACCGAGAATGACTTTGCCAAAGAACTATTTAGAATGTCAGTAGAAATAAATCAAGATAGTGAAGATGGTAATTTTGAAAGGTCTCAAAAATATAAGTTAATCTGAATTGCTTATATTTGAACTTTTATTTTGTCTACAAATTCGTTTATAGATAGAGTCTCTATTATTTGATAATCAATATTATTGAGACCACTTGAATATACAAAGTCTTGTTTTTTCTGGTCGGATAAATTCTTGAAAGAGTCTGTCTGTGTATATTTGACATATTTTTTAGAATTTTTTCTTTGATTTATCTTTATTCTGTCATGATGGTCATTAAAACAGATAAAGTGCTGATCATTTCTAGATTTAGTAGTTACTAAATAGTTAGGTTGGAATTTAATTTTAAAGAGATTAGTTCTTACTCGGAGGGCTCCGTCTTCTGATCCCCATCCCCAAATATCATTTGGAAATCCATTAACTTTAAAAATATGTTTATGTTTTATTTTAATAAGACCTCCTAAGGTACCATGTTTATTATTATAAATACCTCTAATCAAATTTTCTTCTTTTATTATCGGAGTATATAAGTCTTGAATAGTTTTCTCCTTGGGGTTAATATCAATATCATTGGTTATAAAATATTCAGTTCTATTTTGATATTCTTTGAAGCCTACATTTAGTAATTTTCCTCGATTAAAAAGCTTCTCTGGTGTTTGTTCGACAATAATAATCTTGGAATTGAACATATTTTTTTTTAACAAAGGTACGGTTTCTTCAAGAAAATAATGAAGATGTTGAGGTCTATCTCTATATGGAATCAAAATAATATTGTCATACATTATTATTGATAAATAGAAAAAAAAAAATACAAAAAAATTTAAAATTGATTTAATCACGGAATATTTTTTTCTAAGCCAAATAAAACAATTTTCTATGTGGTCATTTAGTTTACCTAGAGAGTTGTATGATTATGTCATTTCTTTTATTCAACCTGAACAACATGTAAAATTAACTTATGATTTTTGTTTAGTTTTTATCCAAACTGGAGTTGGTAAAAAAAATATGAAAAGATGCACGTTATGTTTAGAATGTCAACAAAGAAGTACCTATAATCAATTATGTCGTAAATGTGATCAATATAGGTGGTTTGAGTTAACTTAGAAATATGAAATTGATTTATTATCTTTATAACTTTTATATAAAGGTGTGGCTAATTTTTTTTCTTATTTTAAATTATAATGAGAAGTAATTCTTTTAAAAATAAGGAAATTGCTAAAAGAACCAGTTTCAAAAAAAATAAATACTTATCTTGGAATGAAAAAAAAATCAATCTGAAACAACTTGGAGGAGCAGACCCACAGGAAGATTTATGTTTAGGATCATATAAAGAAAAAGTGTGGTTATCAGAAGATTTTAAGATTCCTTCTGGAAAAGTTATTCCTAAAGGAACTTGGGGAGTCTATGAGTCTAAACTATATCCTTCTGAACAAAAAATAGGAGAAGAATACCAGACTAAAACAAAAGATTCTGTTGTGTTTGACTCTAAAGCTCGAAATCCTGAGCTAACTATTAAATCAACGGATGGTCTAGCTAGTCTGGCAAACCAAAGTTGGAGTGACTTAAAAAGTTTCATTAGAGAAGAAAAATATTTTTTAAATTTTGATTTTGAAGATGGAGATTTCACTAAACCCTTAAAAGATCTCCTTGAAAAACAAGATTCCTTTGAAGATGGAAAAGATAATGTTCAAAAAAAAAAAATGTTTCTTAGATTTTTAAATGTATTAAAATTACTGGAGGATATACCTACAACTTTAGAACCTCCTACAACTTTAGAAAATTTTATTATGGGAATAAATCTTGATGATCCATGTTATATTTACAATATGACAGATATGTGCCGCAATAAAGAAAATGTTATTCTTCAAAAATTATCTGCTATAGAGAAAGCTTATAAAGACATAAAAGTATTTGATCCTGAAAAAAAAAAAAAAACTATTCAAGTAGGTGAAGAGTACTATTTAAAAAATGTTTGGATGTTTAATTTAAAAGAAAGAGATAAGATAGCTGAAGAATTTTCAAAAGATTATATGGAGAAGAGTAATCATTGGTTAAATTGGGGATATAAGGATGAGGTAGAACATAGGGGAAGTTTAGATAATTCGCTTTTTAAGGAAATTATCAAAGATACTGGTAAGGCCATCGCCCAAAACGTTGTCGGAGTTATCAGTAATCTTGTGCATGATGGTGGTGGAGACACGAGTGAGAATTTAATAATTCCAGGGCCGGCTTTAGTCTTTTTCGTTCATCAATATATTTCTATTAAACTAGCTAAAAAACTTAATCTACTAACTTCTCCTTTAATGAATGGAAAACTCTTGGATATATTAAAGAATTATAAGGAAAATATAGGAGAGGTCGATCGCCTGAATTCATTAATATATTTATTAGAAAATGAATTTTTAGTGTATAGAGGAGAAATAAAAATAAAAATAGAGAATAAAAAAGAAAAAGAAAAGATTGGTGAAACCTGGAAATGTGAAGTTTCAGTTTCTGAAGAAAGAACAATATATACTTCATATATCTTTGAAAAATTACATCAATTTAATTATAAGTATTATCATTTATTTTACCAATCTAGTTTATACAGGGGCTTTTGGGAATTTGAAATAGCTAGATTAGTTTATATAATGTTTATTAATTTTCCTTTTAGTGAAACATATAATAGTAAATCTATTAAATCGGATCTAACCGGTTTTATTGATCACGCATCCAAAAGAATGTGTTCAGACTATTCAAATAGGAAATATTTTAATTATCTTGTTGGAAAAAAATCGGGCTTTAATTATCGTGAGCATTGCGGCAAGAATCGACAAGTAAAAGACCTCGAAGAAAAACATACATATCCTATAGCTCTTTTGTCTTCCTCAATAGTTGAGTATTTCAGAGATAATCAATCAAAAAAGGAAATATTAAAAAAGACCTTTGAGACCTTGGGTTTACCTATTGATGTTGATTATAAAACAGGGAGAATAAATTTTATGAGTATTATGGATATTTTTAATGAATTTCTTGATTTTTTTACCAATATTAAAAATGATTATCAAAGAAAAATAGGTTTTATAGAATATCCATATCCATCAGAAGAATTTAAAACTAAAATTAAACTAGAAGCAATTCCGGATATTAAAAAGAATCTTCTTAGTTATCAAAATATTAGTAAATTCATAATAACTCAGACTCTGTCAGAAGACGACGAATTACATGAAAAAACAAAAAGTGACCATGATGTTGAGGGATATGTTAATGAATTTCTTTCTAAATTTAATATAGGACGAATTAAAGAAAAAAAAAAAAGAAATATTCAAATGGGAACATTTTTGGTTACCCATGATTTCATCTAAAGAAAATGCTTCAAGAGATTTAGAAAAATGGACTAAATTTCCTACCTTAAATGATTTAGACATGGACTCAGGACCAGTTTGGAGAGAGAAATTGCTTACAAAAATAAAAGATAACCATTATATTCCACCTCTAACCTCAGTTTATAAAAAGATTATTGACAGTTATGAAGTAAAATATTACCTATGGTGTACATTTGTAGTATTGAATAAAAATAAAGTTGATCAATCAGGTGATCAAGGAATCGTCACTTACGCTCGATTAAGTCTAGGAAGTATGGGTGTTACCCAAGTGGGAGCACAACGTCTTGAATTAACTACACTCAGTGATATTAATGTTTATAATAATGTTTATAATGAAGATGAAGAGAAAGAAAATATTATTGTAGAAGATAATATTAATGAAATTAGGCGTGACCTAATTCAGAAGCAAGATCAAAAATGTGAGAGATATTCTACTATTTATCAAGGATTGGTCCCAGTTATGATTACTAAGATTAATATTAATCCTTCAAGCAGCGCCGTGGAATCGAGCGTGCCCTCAACAGAAATTCTTAAAGTTTCAGTATATGATGGAAATAAAACAGAAGATGAGGTTATAAAAATTATTACCAATTTTGAAAAAGAGGCTAATTTTAGTAAATCTAAAATTAAATTTACTGATGAACTCTATTTTAGTGAAAAAAAATTTTATTGTGACCAAGAATTTTATTGTGACCAAGAATTATCAAGGGAAATATTTGATTCTGGGATTACGGAAATCGAAGTTCAAAATCCAGGATGGCCAGGAAAATGTATAAAAAAAAATAGAACAGGTGATATTGAACTAAAACCAGGATTAGGATATACACTGCAGGAAGGGGATCCAAAGAAAAAGATTAATTATATGTATAAACTGATTTCTCCTGAACCAAACGAAGAAGCAAAAAGTATACAAGAAATAAGCAAAGAGACTCTGGATAGTAAAACAAGTGAAGTTCCGGTTATTGGAACAGGAGGAGTAACACCAGAAGGAGGTCTCAAAACTTTTAAACCATTATTGTATTCTAAAAAAAGAAAAAAAACAAAACCTTCTCTCAAGATAAAATACCTACAACCACCTCAAATACATACCCTCAAAAAAAGAAAAAAAAGAATTACTAAGGCTAATCATTCAACAGCCAAAAGAAAATAGGTTATTTGTCCAAAAGTAACATTTAAGATAAAAAAAAGAATTTTGAATAAAACCGTGGTAAGGTTTGTATGTTTATGTATGAACATCGATAGACCTTATTTATAATTATTATAATTAGTCGACAAGATAGGTGCCCATAATTTATCATGATTCATAATAAATTTACGACACCTACTTAATCCTTTTACTACTATATATTCATTTATCTGAAATTTTATCCGTTGACTTTCAGGGATATCATTCCAATCATGTTCAGATAATTGAATATGTTCCTTGATAAAGTAGAGTAGAAAATTAAATGATGGTGGCAATAAGTTAATTAATCTTGCCCCAGATTTATAAATATTCCTAAAATAATATAATGATAACTCGTATACACTAGAAATATCAGGTAAGTTCCTGACTAAATAGGAAGCCTGACTATCAGTCTCTCTTTTATTTAATATAGTCGAAAAACCTCTTTGTTCATTTTTACGAATTATCGATTGAGGAGGTCTATTGGCCGAACAGTAGCGAATATCCAAACTAACTCTAAGTAATAAAGCAGGAATAGAAGATGGTAATAACTGGACATCTAAATAACCATATCCTTCTTCTCCAGGAACATATCGTAAATATCCCCTAACTTGACCCAAATGATAATTTGAAAAATGAATAGGGCATGTCTTCAAACTAAATGGTATACTATAAAGCTCGAATACTAAATTATTAGCCTTATTTTTAATTTGCCATCTCTTCTCTTTTGGTACCAACTCAAATTGATATCCAGAAGGAAAATATTTTCTTAAAGTGAGCATCTTTTTCTCGGCAATTGATTTGAGCTCTAGAGAGGATAAAAAGACCCCATCTCCTGCTAAGATTGGACAATCAATATCTGAGTTACTGTACATCTTAGAATTATCATCATCAGGATGAAATGAACAAGTATAGGATAATAAACTTCCTGAAATTAATAAATCATCACCATAAAAACTCTGAATAAATTCATTACTGGTCTCTGATAACATGAATTGAGTAATATTATTAAATCTTTCCTCAATCTCTGAGGATTGAGGTAACCTATTTAAAATTACACTATTGTTTCTATAACATGTAATATTAAACACGAATTTTTGTCTTTGCTTAGTTACTGGAATTTGATGAAGCATCCAAAGTGACTCATAATCACCGACTTTTTCTAAATCAACAGTATTCTCTGGTGTCCATGTGGAAATTTCACGGTCCCATTTTTTTGACATTTGTTCACCAACTAATTGGAAATGAAATGCGACCGCTTTAGATCTTGTTGAAGCATTTGTTTAGTTTTCTCAATTAAACCGGTAAAAACAGAACGAAAGTTATCAAAGTTCTGATGATAATCCAAACACTCTAAATGATTAATATAATCTCTCACAGTTTGAGAAATTAGATTAGGTATTTGAAGAATCGAATCAGGGACTATCAAAACTAATCCTTCTTCTGATAAGACCAATCTCTGGCTCAAATGCTCAGGTATTGAATCTAAAGAAATAGTAGAAAGACAAACTATTTTAACTTGGCCATCTGACTCCGCTTTTATTTTGTCTATATCTCGATGACTCTTCAATTTAGGGAAATCAGTCAGTGAATTCATCACCTTTAGGATCATTAGCAATAGAAAACCAATTTAAAATCAATTTTTTTTATTTTAGAGATACGTAATTATAGACTCATAAAATATTTTTTATCATCCTCATCAAGGTATGGACAAAAAGTTTTTAACCACATCCTATAATTATGAGGTATAGTAATTTCTCGTTGACACTTTCTTTTCCCGACACACATTCCGCCATCATAATTCTCATTTTTCTCATCATAGGTACCCGTGATTCCAGGAACAAACGTGGTTTCGATCAATAATTTTCTTAGATGAGTATGATTAGTTGGTTTATTAAAATCACATTTTCCATATTTATTGGTAGTTAAAATCTCTAAGTCGTATTTGGAGATGTCAATTCTACTATCAATAACCACATCTATATAGGCATTTCTCATTTCAGTAAGATTGGAATTACTTTTAATTAGTTGTTGCTGCATTTTATCAGATTTTTTAACTATATTGGAGAAATTTGGTTTCTGTAACATATACACTAATGATAAACA
>MDTB01156497.1_pt1 | contig 11501 bp, 11 predicted proteins | sample 811161 | NCBI WGS metagenome assembly MDTB01 (sample SAMN05326650, study PRJNA326480) | marine metagenome | isolation source: seawater | place: Mediterranean Sea | collected 2009
AATTACAAACGATGATTTGTTTTATGCTTGGCCATCGGAGGATAATCAATTTGTTGCAAATGAAATGTCAAAATATTTAAATATTACTCTTTCTAAGTCTTTAAAAGAAAATGAGCCTTTAATGTTGACCGATGTACAGGTTAATGATCAAAGAGATAAAGTAATTAAGATTTTTGAGGATATAAAATCATTGCTTAATAAGAGTGAAGTTATATATCCTAGTGGATCTGATATTGAAATATCGCATCATTTTGGAATTGATAATTTTTACGAAACTGGCATTAGTATGATTACTGTTGTAAATAGAGATTATTGTAAAAAACTAATTGCAGTTTTACCTAATCAAAACCATCCAGAGCAATATCATGAAAAAAAAGAAGAAACATTTCATATACTTTACGGCGACGTTCAGCTTTATTTGAATGGTGAGCATTCTGAGCTTAAGCCAGGAGATGCCATAACTATTAATCCTGGTGTAAAGCACAGTTTTTCTTCAAAAGGTGGTTGCGTCATTGAGGAAATTTCTTCAACTCATTTTGTTGACGATTCATATTATACTGATGAAAGAATCTTACAAAATAAAAAAAGAAAAACATTTGTCAAAAGCTGGATTTAATGAAGCTTTCAGACTATGTTGTTGATAGAATTGCTTCCGAAAAAGTAAGCCATGTTTTTATGTTGCCAGGAGGTGGAGCTATGCATCTGAACGACTCTCTTGGTAAATCAAATAAAATAAACTTTATTTGTAATCTTCACGAACAAGCATGTTCAATTGCAGCAGAAGCATATGCACAGTATACCAATAATATTGGGGTATGTATGGTAACTACAGGCCCGGGCAGCACTAATGCTATAACCGGAGTAGCATCAGCTTGGCTAGATTCAATACCAATGTTAGTGATCTCTGGTCAGGTAAAAACCTCGGATTTATCATTAAAAAAACAGACTAGGCAAATAGGTTTTCAAGAAATAAATATTGTTCCTATGGTACAATCAATAACTAAGTATGCTCAAACAATAACTGATAAAAATTCAATAAAATATCATCTTGATAAAGCAATTTGGTTAGCTAAAAATGGAAGACCTGGCCCTGTTTGGATAGATATTCCACTAGATATTCAGGCAAAGGAAATTGATATTTCAGAATTAGAAGGATTCTCTCCTGAAGAATTTAAACCAAAGTTAATAAAAAATTTGTCAAGTAAAATAAGTAACATATATGATTTGATTTCAGACTCTAAAATGCCTGTAATTTTAGTTGGAAACGGAGTAAGATTAAGTCGAGCTGAAAAAGAATTTAAAACTCTTGCAGAAAAGCTTGGAATACCAATCCTTCTATCTTGGAAAGCTGCAGATTTATTTGAAGAAAATCACAAATTAAATTTTGGAAGACCCGGCGCAGTAGGTCAAAGAGCTGCAAACATCATTCAGCAGAAATCAGATCTTTTGATAATTTTAGGCGCAAGAATGGATATGGGACAAACTGCTTATATGCATAAATATCTAGCTCCAAAAGCAAAAAAAATTATGGTCGATATTGATGAATTTGAAATAAAAAAAATGGATACCGAAATACATTTACCAATAAATGCAGATGCCAAAATATTCATTCGTGAAATGCTTAATTTTCTTGAAAAACAAAATATAAATTTCAATTTTGATAGCTGGTTAAACGAATGCAATAAATTGAAGAATAAGTTTCCAGTAGTATTAAATGAATACTTTAGCTTTGAAGATGGAATTAGTATATATGCTTTAGTAGATACAATATCAAAATTAATTACAGAGACAGATTTAGTTGTTCCTGGAAGTTCAGGAGCCTGCAGTGAGGTTACAATGCAGGCTATTAAATTAAAAAAAGGAACAAGAATTTTTAATAGCGAAGGTTTAGGTGCAATGGGGTTTGGAATATCATCGGCTATAGGCGGATGTGTAGCTTCTAATAAAAAACGAACAATTACAATTGATGGAGATGGTGGATTTGCGATGAATACTCAAGAATTAGAGACAGTTAGAAGATTAAATCTACCAATCAAATTTTTCATTTTAGATAATGATGGGTATGGTTCTATTAGATCTACTCAAAGCGCATATTTTGAAAAAAGATTTTATGGCTCCACAAAAAATGGAGGTTTAACATTGCCTAAAATCGAGAGAATCGCAAAGGCATATAAAATTAACTACTTGAATCTTGAAAATAGTGAAAATTTAGAAGATTCTGTCAAAAAAGTGTTAGAGTCGAACGGTCCAATTATTTGTAGAGTTAAAGTTAGTTCAAATCAAGTAACTGCACCTAGAGTAATGAGCAGACAAACAAAAAATGGGAATATGGAAACAGCTCCAATGGAAAATATGTGGCCAGAAATTGATTTAGAGGATTTATAGTGTCAAATATTCAACCAGTCTTTATAGTTGGAACAGGAAGAAGTGGAAGCAGATCTATTTTTCGAATGCTTTCAGGAAGTGAAAACTTAGAAATTCATCATGAATATTGTTGCACACATATTCAAAAATATTCAGCCTTATATTATATGGGGCTAATAAGTGAAGAAGAAATTATAAATCAAATTAATAAGATTTATAAACCTGCTGTTAAATATTCCGAGGCTCCAATTTGGGTTGATTCATCAAATAAATTATCCTGGATCATAGAGCCTTTATATAAAGCTTTCCCTAATGCAAAATTCTTGATGATTACTAGAGATGGTAGAAAGGTTGTACCTTCTTTTTACTACAAATTAAGAGATGAAATGTATGATGACAGAAGTGTAAAAATTTTAACTAAATGGATTGATAATCAAAGCGCAAGTATTATGCCAGCACCTGAAAAGAAGTATTGGTGGAATATACCACAGGAAGGGCAAAAATTTCATAAAAGGTTTAAAAATTATAATAGGCTTCAGAGAACTGCATACCATTGGACCGAGTGTAACAGAGTTATTTTGGAATCTTTTTCAACTTTACCTACTAATGCTACTAAAGTTGTTAGATTGGAAGACATAGTAAAAAATGAAGCTAATTTAAAGGATATGATTGAATTCATTGGAATTAGATATGACAATTTATTTTTTGAATATATGCAAACACCAAGGAATGTTTTTTTCCCAATGAGTTTTAAGCTTACTAGAAATCAAAATATTCAATTTGAAGAAATATGTAATTCAATGATGAAAAAATTAGGTTATGTTTCAGAGGAAGTTAATGAAATTAAATATTAAGAAATCAAAAGATTTAGAAAAGGATAATAGAAATATTGATTTTTTTTATAAACCAGTAAATTCTAAAAGAGGAATGAGTGTTGGAGTGTGTAAAGATTCTGGACTTATTCAAAGTTTTCAAACAAAAGAAAAGCCTTCAAAAAGAATTCAATCTATAAGTTGCGATGCTGATTGGGGAAATATAAGACATGGCAAAGGACTGCGGTTTGATATTTTTCATAATGTAGTTGATAAGCATATAAATTATAACAAGATAAGAGAAGTTTTAGACATTGGATCTAATAGAGGAAATTTTACCAATTTTATTTTAAATCAATCACAAAATATCTCTGTTGTAGCAGTTGAACCAGATAAAAATATTGTTAGTAATTATAAAGATTTAGATAGGGTTCAATTTTATAATAATCGTTTTGGAGAAGTTGATCTTGAAAAGAAAAAATTTGACTTTGTCTATTGTTCTCATACGCTTGAACATGCAAATTCTGCAAAAGGAATGCTAGAAAAAATTTCTAGCCATACTAAAAAAGAAGGATATTTATTTTTAGAAGTTCCAAACTTATGCAATATTGAAGATTCAAATATAGTAGAAGAGTTTTTTATCGATAAGCATACATTTCATTTTGATAGGACAAACCTTAAAAATTTAGTCATATCTTATGGATTTCAACTTCTTTATGAAAATTCAATTGAAGATAAATATAATATCACTTTACTTTTTAAAAAAAGTTCTATTAAAAGTGATTTAATAGTTCCAGATGAAAATCTATATAAGCTACACAAATCTAATATTTTAAAGTACCAAGTTAATCTTCAGGATAATAGAAGGATTTTAAAAGATTTAGTAGAAAATAAATTAAATCCGTTATTAGATAGGCAAAAAGTTGGAATTTGGGGAGCAGCTAGAATTTTTGATGCATTAGTTAAATATGGTAAGCTAAATACTAAAAAAGTTGGAATACTGGTTGATGGTCATTTATGGGATAAAATTGATGAAGTGCATGGTCTAAAAATTCATAGACCTGAGTACTTGAGAGTTTACGAGCCCCAAGTAGTTTTAATTTTAGCACGCTCAGCAGAAGAAAATCTTGCTAAAAGAGCTAATCTTTTTGGGATTCGTCATGTAATCAGATTTAATGAATTGATGGATCAATATAATGACTAAATATTCCTATTGTTACTTAGTAATATATCTACTACTTTTCCCAAATGGTTAATAAAAAATATGATGCAATTTGGCTAACAGGCCAGCCTGCAAGCGGCAAAACAACTTTAGCAAATTTATTGCTAAAACATTTTAATCATAATTCGCCAAATGGGAATTTTTTCAATATTGATGGCGATGACCTTAGAGATTTATTTCAAAATAAGGACTATTCAAAAAAGGGACGATTTGCTAATATTAGGATTGGCATGAGCATAGCTGCCTATTTAATCAATAAAGGAAAATTTCCAATAATTTCTTTGGTTTCTCCCTACTTAGAGCTCAGAGAAGAGTTTAAATCTAAATTTAATGTATTAGAAGTTTATCTTCACACAAGTGAAATTAGAGGTCGTGAAGATTATTTCGTAGCAGATTATGAAAAACCCCAAAAAAATTATATTGACATCGATACAACTAATATGACTGAAAAGGAAAGTTTAAATGAAATACTCAATGTTTATAGGTAGATGGCAACCATGGCATGCAGGCCATAGATGGTTAATAGACCAAAGATTAAATGAAGATAAAAACGTATTAATTTGTGTTAGAGAGGTAAGTAAGGATGATAAAAACCCTTATAATCCACTCGATGTAAAAGAAAATATTGAGAAAGAGCTTAGAGATTTAATACAGCAAAATAGGGTAAAAGTTATTGTTATACCAGATATTGAATCAGTAAACTATGGCAGAGGTGTTGGCTATGATATAATTGAACACGTTCCACCTCAAAAAGTTGGTGAAATCTCTGCTACAAAAATAAGAGAAGAATTAGTTAATAAAAAAATACTTAAATGAATTTTTCTGACAGCAAAAGTCATATAATTAATTGCTTAAATAATACAAATTTAACACATGTAGATTCTCAGGTTTTCAGTCTTGCTACCAGAATAATAGATGTTTTAAATAATAATAATAAGATTTTAATTTGTGGAAACGGTGGTAGTGCAGCTGAGTCTGACCATCTAATTGCTGAATTAATTTGTAAGTTTAAAAAAGTAAGAAAAGCAGTTCCAGCGCTCTCATTAAGTCCTAATAATTCTACATTAACTGCAATAGGTAATGATTTTTCGTTTGAGCAGATATTTTCGCGAAGTCTTGAAGCGTTAGGATCAGATGGTGATATTTTAATTTCTTTATCTACTTCTGGCAATAGTCAAAATGTAATCAATGCTATAAATTTAGCTAGTGAGTTAAATATTTACTCTTTTTCGCTTTTAGGTCAAGGTGGAGGAGAAATAGCAAAAATTAGCTCTGAATCATTTATTGTAGAATCAGAAAGGGTATCAACAATTCAAGAGATTCACTTAATGTTTCTTCACTCCCTATGTAGTCAAATAGATCAGTTGATTGATAAATAATGAAAATTTTAGTCACAGGTGGTTGTGGTTTTATTGGATCTAATTTTTTAAATCTTGCTTTTGAAAAGAACTTCGATTCAATTATGAACCTAGACTCTTTAACTTATGCAGCAAATCAAGAAAACGTTAAAAGTAAAAACTTTAAGAATTATGAGTTCTTAAATATTGATATAACTAACAAAGATTTTGTTGAAAAAGCCATCTTTAGCTTTGAACCTAATATTATTGTACACTTTGCTGCTGAATCTCATGTAGATAATTCTATTTCTGATTCTCAAAATTTTATAAACACAAATATAATTGGAACATATAATTTAATTGAAGTTTCAAGAAAATATTATGAAAGCAATAATGTAAGAGACTTTCATTTTATTCACATATCAACTGATGAGGTTTTCGGCGACTTGACCGAAAAAGGCTATTTTAAAGAAGATACTCCTTATGATCCAAGTTCACCTTATTCTGCTTCAAAAGCAGCATCTGATCATTTAGTAAGCTCTTGGATGAGAACGTATAAATTTCCTGCTACCATTCTAAATTGCTCAAATAATTTTGGACCTAATCAACATAATGAGAAACTTATTCCAACAATAATTACTAAATCTTTTTCACGAGAAGATATACCTGTTTATGGTAATGGACTTAATGTAAGAGAATGGATTTTTGTTGAAGATTATTGTAATGCTATATTTGAAGTAATAAATCAACCTTCAAAATCAATATTTGAAACATTTTGTGTTGGTAGTGGTATTGAATTAACTAATATTAAGATTGTTGAAAAAATCTGCACATTAATTAACGAAAATTATAATTTGGAATTTAATTGTCTTGATTTAATAACTTTTGTTAAAGATAGAAAAGGACATGATTTTAGATATGCAATTGATTCTTCAAAAATTAAAAATACTTTAAATTTTTCTATCAATACAAATTTTGATGACGCTCTAATGAAAACAATAGAGTGGTATAGGCAGAAATTATGAAGGGAATTATTTTAGCAGGAGGTAGCGGTTCAAGATTATATCCGCTTACAAAATATGTAAGTAAACAATTACTTCCAATTTATGATAAACCTATGATTTATTATCCTTTAAGCACTTTAATGCAAGGCGGTATAAGAGACATTCTTATAATAAGCGATTCAGCTAATATTAATTCTTATAAAAAACTATTTTCAGATGGTAGTCAGTTTGGTATTAATCTTAGTTATTGTACTCAAGAAAAGCCAAATGGAATTGCAGAGGCATTTATTTTAGGAGAAAAATTTATAGACGATAGCAATGTAGCTTTAATTTTAGGAGATAATATTTTTCATGGAGAAAATCTACAAAAGTTAATTAAGTCTAGTATTACCAAAACAAATAATGGTCAATGTGTGATTGTTGGACATAAAGTTCCTGATCCAGAACGATATGGAGTTGCTGTTTTAGAGAAAAATAAGGTTATAGAGATTCAAGAAAAACCGAAATTCCCCAAGTCAGATATAGCTATTGTGGGATTATATTTTTACACAAATGATGTGGTAGAAATGTCAAAGTCTTTGAAACCTTCAAAAAGAGGTGAGCTAGAAATCACTGATTTAAATAACTTATATTTAAAGAAAAATAAAATAGAAGTAAATCTTATGGAAGAGGGCTTTACTTGGCTTGATACAGGTACTTTTGATTCACTGCATAAGGCTTCTACTTTTGTAAGATTATTACAACAAAGCAGTAATTATAGATTAGGCTTGATTGATGAAATCGCTTTTTTAAATAATTTTATTTCTAAAGAACAATTAGAAAAAAACCTATTAAATTTATCTACTGACTTTCAAGAATACTTAAAGAAAAAATATTTGTAATGTTTGAACCAATTAAAGATATAATTTTGATAATAATCAAAAGAAAGAAATTATTTTTAAAATCATTTCTTATTCTTACAGCAATTTCTTTAGTTTATATACTCTTGTTAAGAGTTCCAATTTATACATCACATGCAAAAATTTTCATTAATTCTAAAGAATCATCAATTCCTTCGCAATCTTTAATTGGAGGTTTTTTAGGAAACCCTTCAGATGGAGCGAGAGACGTTCAGATTTTATCTGAAATTATTATTGGAAATTCATTTTTTAATCAACTTCTTAATTCTAAGCAGATTATTCATGTTGCGAATGGAATTAATTATGATTTTAAAACATTCATTTCTAAAGAGGCTAATAGTAATAATACTGAAAAAATGCATACACATTTTCTAGAAATTCTTGAAATGTCCTTTGATAGCAAAAGACAGATTATCACTATTGGTGTTGAATCAAAATTTAAAAAAACATCAAAAAATTTGAGCTCGCTTTTGCTGAATCAAATCGAGAGTTCATATTTTTTATATAAAAATTCCTTAGAAAAAAATAAAATAGAATCTATTCTTATTAGATTATCAGAAGTAGAAGAGAGTCTATCAAAAATTCAAAATGAAATTACATCTTTTAGAAAAGAAAATTTGAATTATGAAAGATCTCCAAAATTATTAATTGAGTATGAAAATTTTTTAAGAGAAAGATTAATTTTAGAACAAACTATTGGAACGCTATATTCTCAGAAAGAAATGTCTGAGATAGAGATGAAGTTAAACAGAGACCTCTTTCTTATAATTAATGAACCTTATATTCCTACTTATAAAGATGAACCAAGTAATCGCAAATTATTTTTCATGCTTGCAGTTGTTTCTTTAATAATTTCATTATCAGTAGTCATATTATCAAATGAACTAAAAACAAAAGAGAGTAGTTAATGAAGGTTATAATTTTATGTGGAGGACAAGGTACTCGAATAAGAGAACTTACAGATCTAATTCCTAAGCCTATGGTAGATGTTGGAGGCAAGCCAATTGTTTGGCACATTATGAATTCTTATGCACAGTTTGGAATTAAAGATTTCATCCTTGCTCTGGGTTATAAGGGCGAGATTATTAAGAACTATTTCTTAAATTATCAAAATCTATCCAATGATTTTACTATAAATCTTTCAACTGGAGTTATAGATATGAATCAAAAAGATAATTCTAACATTGATTGGAATGTAAGCCTTATTGATACTGGTGAAAATACAATGACCGGCGCTAGAATTAAAAAACTTGAATCCTATATTGACGATGAAGATTTTTGTGTGACATATGGAGATGGATTAAGTAATATTGACATTAGTTCCGAGATTCAGTTTCATAAATCGCATCAAAAAATTGCTACTCTTGTTGGCGTAAATCCTCCTAGCAGATTTGGAGAATTGGTGATTGGAGAAAATAATGAAATTACCCAATTTATTGAAAAAGCGGAAACTTCAGGTACTCAAGGTTATATAAATGGCGGCTTTTATGTTTTTAATAAAAAAGTTTTTAACTATTTATCAGAAGATGAATCTTGTATTTTGGAGAAAACACCTCTTGAAACTCTCGTTAAAGATAATCAGCTTCAAGTCTTTAAGCATGATGGTTTTTGGCAATGTATGGATACATACAGAGAATTTCAAATACTAAACAAATTAGCTAAAGAATCTCCCTGGATAAATGGATAAAACTTTATTATCTACTTTTCGAGGTAAAAAAATTCTTATTACTGGCTCTACAGGATTTAAAGGATCTTGGCTTTCAATTTGGCTTAATAATTTGGGTGCTTCAGTTTACGGCTACGCATTTGAACCACTTTCAGAAAAAGACAACTTTGTTGTTTCGAATATTTCAGATCACATTAAGCAGGAATATGGTGATATATGTGATTATTTTAAATTAAAAGAATGCATTGATAATATTCAGCCTGAAATTATTTTTCATTTAGCTGCTCAACCAATAGTAAAAGAAGCTTATGATAACCCATTACAAACAATCCAAACAAACGTTTTAGGTACTGCAAATTTATTTGAAATTTCTAAATCATCTAAATCAATTAAAGTTATAATTAATGTTACAAGCGATAAGTGTTACTTGAATTTAGATGAAAATAGAGCTTTTACGGAAGATGATAAGCTTGGTGGAAAGGATATTTATAGTGCGAGTAAAGCATGTTCAGAAATTATAAACTTTGCATATTATAACTCATTTTTTATGGATAGCAAAATCTCAATATCATCAGTCAGAGCGGGTAATGTTATAGGAGGAGGTGATTGGCAGAATAATAGAATTGTCCCTGATGCTATGCGAGCTTATGAAAATAATCAAAAGCTTCTTATCAGAATGCCAAATGCAACTAGACCTTGGCAACACGTCATTGAACCTTTAATGGGTTATTTAATTTTAGCTGAAAAAATGTATTTAAATCCAAAAGTTTATGACGGACCCTGGAATATGGGACCATCAACCAAAAAAAATATGACTGTTGGAGAGTTAATTTCGAAACTAAGTAAAAAAATTAAAAAATTAGACTTTAAAACTGTTAATAATGATATTTACGAACCAAATTATTTACGTTTATCATCGATAAAATCAAAAGAAAGATTAGGATGGCAGAAAGTTCTTTCAGATGATGAAATGGTAGACTTAATATGTGACTGGCATCTGAAATATAAAGATACAGAAGTGTACAGTTTATGTACTGAGCAGATTAAATTTTATATGGAAAAATTTTATGAAAGATCAAATTAAAGATCAAATTTTTAAATTAGTAAAAGAGTATTATGATTTAGAACACAAGTCTAAATCTTATTCAAAGGGTGATACGGTTCCAGTTTCAGGACGAGTTTATGATGAAGAAGACTTAACCGCTTTAGTGGATTCTTCATTAGATTTTTGGCTTACATCTGGAAAATATGCAGAAAAGTTTGAAAAAGATTTTGCTAAGTTTTTTGGATTGAGATCAGCCTTATTAACAAATTCAGGTTCTTCAGCAAATTTACTTGCTGTAAGTGCTCTTACATCTGAAAAGCTTGGAGATAGGCAATTAAAACCAGGAGATGAAGTAATTACCGTAGCTGCTGGATTTCCTACAACCGTAAATCCGATAATCCAAAATAATTTAGTTCCAGTTTTCATAGATGTAGAATTTCCAAGCATGGAAGTTGATATTGAATCACTTAAAAATGCAATTTCAAATAAAACAAAAGCTATCATAATTGCTCATGCTCTAGGAAATCCTTTTGATGCAAAGAAAATAGCGAAAATTGCAAAGGATAATAATTTGTGGTTCATTGAAGATAATTGTGATTCTCTTGGTTCTACAATTGACGGTCAGTTAACAGGCACTTTCAGTGACATATCCACTGTAAGTTTCTACCCTGCACATCACATAACAATGGGAGAAGGTGGATGTGTTTTAACTAATTCTCCTAAATTAAAAAAAATTATCGAATCATTTAGAGATTGGGGCAGAGACTGTTGGTGTCCACCAGGTAAAGATGATACTTGTGGTAAGAGATTTAACTGGAAATTAGGCCAATTGCCAAAAGGCTATGACCATAAATATACATATTCTCATGTTGGTTATAACCTTAAAGTAACGGACATGCAGGCAGCTATAGGTTGCTCACAATTAAAAAAACTCAATAGTTTTATTGAAGCTAGAAAAGAGAATTATAGTATGCTTTATAAAAAGCTTTCCGAATTTAAAGAATACTTAATTCTTCCTGAAAAGAATAAAAATTGTGAACCAAGCTGGTTTGGTTTCCCCATAGCTGTAAGAAGTGAAAAAAATATAGACAGAGATGATTTGGTTAAATACTTAAATACAAACAAAATTGGAACAAGACTATTATTTGCTGG
>MDTB01163915.1_pt1 | contig 11500 bp, 13 predicted proteins | sample 811161 | NCBI WGS metagenome assembly MDTB01 (sample SAMN05326650, study PRJNA326480) | marine metagenome | isolation source: seawater | place: Mediterranean Sea | collected 2009
AAAAGTATGAAAGATTAAGAAATAGAAGAAGTCAACCTGCAAAAGTTTTATCAGGTGGGGAAAGAAGATTGCTCGAAATATCTAGGGCATTAGTGATGAAACCATCAGTTTTATTAATTGATGAACCCTCTATTGGTTTGGAACCAAGATATATTGATATGGTTTTTGAAATTCTAAGAGATCTTCAACAAAATGAAAAAAAAACTATAATTTTAGTAGAGCAAAATGCCAAAAAAGGATTAGAATTTTCTGATATTGGTTATGTATTGGTATCAGGACAGACGGCAATAGCTGGACGTGGCAATGATCTAATAAAAAATCCTGATGTTGGAAGATTATTTCTTGGCGGTTAATGATAAATTCTAAATACTATTTTAAAGGATTAAAGTCTTTAAAAGATATTAATAGTCCTGCTATAGCTTTGGGTGCTAGTTTTATAGCAATTGGAGCTTTATTAAAAGACATTGGTTTTAATCTTGAGCAAAGTATATTTTCTACTCTTTTTACTTATGCGTTACCAGGATCTTTAGTAATGGCAGAATCTTTTTTAATTGGAGCATCATTAATTAATATTTTTTTAGCAGTTTGGTTAGTGAATGCCAGATTATATCCAATGACTGTATCACTAATGCCACTTTTAATTCATAAAAGCCAACCCAAATGGAAATATTATTTGTCATGTCATTTCATAGCAGTTTCAGCGTGGTTAATAATGAAAAGCAAATATAAATCTATAGATAAAAAATATAGAATTGATTTTTGGATGGGAATTGGAACAGGAACCTGGTTAGTAGCAATAACATCTACAGTAGTTGGTTATTTGGTTTCTGATAATTTAAATAAAGATATGATGATAGGTTTAGCAATAGTTAATCCAGTTTATTTTGCTTGCATGATGGTAGGTGCGATGAAAAGTTTACAAATAAATTTATCTATAATATTGGGTATAATTCTTGGTCCTTTATTTTTTTTTATTTCTCCTGAGTTATCTATCCTATATGGCGGTGTTATAGCAGGGACAATTGCTTTTTTTATTGGAGAAGTAAAGTGATAGAAATTTCTGATAACATCATTCTAGTTATTTTGGTTACATCCTTAGCAACTTATTTATCCAGATTTTTGGGTGTAATTAGTTCAAAAAAAATTAATTCAAACTCTAAAATATTTAGATGGTTTAATTGCATTGCATATTCAATATTAGCAGCACTAATAGCAAGAATTGTTATATTCCCAGCAGGAATATTAAATGAAGCAGATTTATGGATAAGGCTTTTTATTATTTTTATAAGCATAGCAATATATTTAGTGGCTAGAAAAAATCTTGTTTATCCAACTATTTTATCTGCAATACTTTTAACTTTAATGAATGGATATTTATGATTATGATTAGTTGTGAAAAAAAGAAAAAAAAAGAAAACCTATCAACAGAAAATGAAACGTAAAAAACAACGAAGAAATACAATAGGTGTTTTAAAAATAATCAAGATGGGAGAAAAAAATGTCAAAAAGATATAGTGGTAAATCATTTAAAGATTCTAGTATAATGAAAAAAGCCAAGCTAACATTTAAAGAAAAAAGAAAATTAAAAAAAGAAAAAAAGAAAGTAAAATAATGAAGATTGGATTTATTGGAACAGGCAAAATAACAAGTGCAGTAATAGAGGGAATAATAAAATCAAAATTAAAAGTAAATGAAATTATTATTTCCAAACGAAATAATAAAATTTCAGCAAATCTTAAAAGAAAAAGTAAAAAAATAACAATTTATGATGATAACCAAAAAATAATTAATAAAAGTAAATGGGTTTTTTTATCAGTAACTCCAATAGTTGGAGAAAAAATTATTAAAGATTTAAAATTTAAATCTAATCAGACTATTATTAGTTTTATTTCTACAATAAACTTATCTCAGCTTAAAAAAATGATTAAAACAAAAGTAACGATTGTCAGAGCTATTCCTTTACCTCCAATTTCTTTAAGAAAAGGACCTGTTCCCATATGCCCTCCCAACAAAAAAGTAAGAGATTTTTTTAACCAATTAGGCACAACAGTTGAAATTAAAAATGAAAAATTATCAAATAATTTTTGGTCTGTTTCTGGAATGATGGCACCATTTTATGAGCTATTAAATACAATAGTTGTGTGGCTGGTTAAAAAAGGAGTAAAAAGAAATGATGCTCAAAAGTATATAACTTCACTTTTTGTTGCTTTGTCTGAAGATTCGGTTGTTAATTCTAAAAAAGATTTAAAATATTTAGTAGAAGAATCTCAAACACCTAAAGGTTTAAACGCACAAGGTGTTAAAGAACTTAAAAAAGCTAAATTTTATAATTCTTTAGAAAAAACATTAAATAGTATTCTCAAAAGACTAAACAAAGTATAAATCTTTCATGCAGCTAAATGAAAATATTTTACAAGTAGATAATGTCTCTAAATATTTTGGTGGTCTTGCTGCTGTATCAAATTGTTCTCTTAACATTAAAAAAGGATCAATTACAGGAGTAATAGGACCAAATGGATCCGGTAAATCAACTTTATTTAATTTAATTTCTGGTAATATTAAGCCATCAGATGGAAATGTTTTATTTAATGGTGAAGACATCACTGGCATTCCCTCGTACGAACTTTTTTCAAAAGGTTTATTAAGAACTTTTCAAATAGCTCATGAATTTACAAATCTTACAGTTTTAGAAAATTTGATGATGGTACCAGGTGATCAATCTGGAGAATTATTGATAAATGCTTTGTTTAAACCAAAGTTGGTTAAAAAAGAAGAAGCTAAGGTTAAAGAAAAAGCCTTAGAAGTGATAGAGTTTTTAAATTTAAAACATCTTTCGAATGAACTTGCAGGAAATTTATCTGGAGGACAAAAAAAATTATTAGAGCTCGGAAGAACTATGATGGTTAATGCAAAATTGGTTTTATTGGATGAAGTTGGTGCTGGGGTTAACAGAACTCTTTTAAAAGATATTGGTACTGCAATATTAAGGCTAAATAAGGAACAGGGATATACATTTTGTATGATTGAACATGATATGGATTTTATTAGTCGATTATGCAATCCTGTAATTGTAATGGCTGAAGGTTCTGTCTTATTTGAAGGTACCTCCGATAAAGTTAAAAAAAATGAGAAAGTTATTGAAAGTTATTTAGGCAGAGGGTCTAAAATAAGGGATGGAAATTAATGGCATTTTTTGAAGGAATAAAAATGACAGGAGGTTATGGAGGTGGTCCCGATATAATTTCTTCTTGTTCCGTAAATGTTAATCAAGGTGAAATAGTTTCTATACTTGGTCCGAATGGAGCTGGCAAATCTACAGCTATGAAAGCTATGTTGGGATTATTAAATCTTAAATCAGGGAAAGTTATTATTGATGGAATAGATATTTCAAATTTAAACCCACAAGATAGAGTTAAAAAAGGAATATCATTTGTACCACAATCTAAAAATGTATTTGCTGGATTAAGTGTTGAGGAAAATCTAGAAATGGGAGCTTTTTTAAGAGACGAAAATTTCCAAGAAATTATTAGTGAAATTTATGAATTATTTCCTATTTTAAGAGAAAAAAAATCTCAGTTAGTTGGTGAGTTATCTGGAGGACAAAGACAACAAGTGGCATTAGGAAGAGCATTAATGACAAAACCATCTGTTTTAATGTTAGATGAACCAACGGCTGGAGTTTCTCCAATTGTTATGGATGAGTTATTTGATCATATTTTGAAAGTAAAAAAAAAAAATGTTGCTATTTTGATGGTTGAACAAAATGCTAAACAAGCGCTTAGCATATCAGACAGGGGATACATATTAGTTACAGGAGAGAATAAATACTCTGGAACAGGAAAAGAATTATTAAATGATTCAAGAGTAAGAAGCTCTTTTTTAGGAGGTTAATATGGATTTTATAAATTCTATAGTTTTACTTTTAAATTATATTTTTGTACCTGCTTTATCTTATGGATCTCAATTAGCTTTAGGAGCTATTTTTGTTTCTTTAATTTATGGGATTTTACGATTTGCATATTTTACAGCAGGAGATCTAATGTCATTTGGTACCATGTGCACAATTTTATTTACATGGTATTTTCAATCTTTTGGAATTAATTTAGGTTTTCTTCCCACTGCATTACTTGCTATACCTTTTGCCGTTGCAATTACAATATTATATGTCCTTGTTAAGGATAAATTAATTTTTAGTTATTATCGTACAAAAAAAAGTCCACCCGTTATGCTTGCGATGGTAAGTATTGGCACAATGTTTGTAACACAAGCAATTGTTAGAATAATTATTGGACCTTTTGATAGACGCTTTTTTGATGGAGAAAAATTTATTTTAAAAGCAAATGAATTTAAAGAAATAACAGGTTTGAATGAAGGATTGACGATTAAATCAACGCAGGTAATTACTTTACTAGTTACAATTATTGTTGTTTCAACTTTATTTTGGTTTTTAAATAAAACAAAAACTGGAAAAAGTATGCGTGCTTATTCAGATAACGAAGATTTAGCACTTTTATCTGGCATAGATCCTAAAAAAGTAGTTATGATTACTTGGGTAATTGCAGCTATTTTAGCAACAATTGGAGGAACTCTTTATGGTTTAGATAAAAGTTTTAAACCATTTACTTATTTTAACAATATGCTTCCAATATTTGCTGCAGCAATTGTCGGAGGCATTGGAAATCCCTTTGGAGCTTTTCTTGGTGGATATGTTATTGCTTTTTCTGAAATACTTGTAACTTATGCGTATAAAAAGTTTTTTGTATATATTCTTCCAGAAAGTTTAGAGCCTGATGGTTTATTACAATTACTGTCAACAGATTATAAATTTGCAGTTTCATTTTCTATTTTAGTTGTAGTTCTATTATTTAGACCTTCGGGTATTTTTAAAGGTAAAGTAATATGAAACAATATACAGATGTTATTAGTGCTTATGCAATAATGCTAGGACTTATAATACTAGTAGGTTTGTTGCAGTCTTGGAGCATAGCTTTATCAATTTTATGTTTTTGTTTAATTTCAGCAGTAATGACAATTGGAGCTAATATTCAATGGGGATATGCAGGGTTAATTAATTTTGGAATTATGGGATACACAGCTTTAGGTGGCCTTGCAGCAGTTTTGATATCAGTTCCACCAGTTAAAGAAGCTTGGCAAGTTGGTGGAATACAAATGCTCATATGTTTGTTAATGATTGTTTTCATGGTTTTTAGTATTCGTTTTATTATTAAAAAATACCAAAAATTCAGAAAAAGAAATTATATAATTGCATTTATAATTATAGTTGGTTTAATTTTTTTAAGATTAATATCTGGCCCAGCAACTCATTTAATAGAATCAGTCAATCCTGCAACAACTGGATTTTTAGGAGGCATGGGATTGCCAATTATATTTTCTTGGATAGTCGGAGCTTTTTTTGCTGGGGGTTTAGCTTATGTGATAGGTAAAATTGCTTTAGGACTTCGAGCAGATTATTTAGCAATAGCAACGCTACTCATTTCAGAAATTGTAATTGCTGTAATTAAACATGAAGATTGGTTATCTAGAGGAGTAAAAAATGTTATTGGATTAAAAAGGCCCGTTCCTTACGAAATTGATCTTCAAACTAAGCAATGGTTTATTAATTTAGTTGAAAAATTTAATCAGGGAAGTTTAAATTTAGTTACTAATATTTTAGAAAGAGAGCAGTTATTAAAACAATTGGTAATTGATGGATCAACAGTTTTTGTTAAGTTATGTTATGCAGGACTTTTTACAATTGTAGTAATAATTTTATTAATTATAACCCAAAAAGCTCTTTATTCCCCCTGGGGAAGAATGATGCGAGCTATTCGAGATAACGATGAAGCTGCGAATGCTATGGGTAAAAATGTAGTTAAACAACATCTTTTAATTTTTGTGCTTGGTTCAGCTGTAGTAGGAATTGCTGGAGCAATGATGGTTACTTATGATGGTTTATTTACACCGGGTAGTTATAGACCCATGCGTTATACTTTTTTAATCTGGGTTATGGTAATAGTAGGAGGTAGTGGAAATAATTTTGGTGCAATCTTGGGAGGTTTTGCTGTTTGGTTTTTATGGATTGAAGCTGCGCCAGCTGCATTATATTTAATTAATTTATTTACAAGTGGTCTAGAAGAAACAAATGCTTTACGATTACATTTAATAAATAGTATACCTTATTTTAGGTTATTAGTAATGGGAATAGCTCTACTATTAGTTATGAGATATAAACCTAAGGGTATCCTACCTGAAAAAATTAAACATATATAAAAAAATTCTTAATATCCAAGTTTTTTATCAACTTTATTATTAAGCTCCTTTTTTTCCAAAAAAAGTTTTAGATTTTTTACAAATATATTAAGTGTCAATTCAATATAATTATTCAGTTCATCAGACGATATATGTGGTGTGATGATTAAATTAGGAGTATCCCAAAGCTTTGAATCTTTTTTTATTGGTTCGGGAGTAAATACATCAAGTATTGCGCCTGCAATCTCATTTTTTTTGAGTTTTTCACATAAAACGTCATAATCCATAACTGACTGTCTTCCTATATTTACAATCCCACAAGTAGACTTAAGCTTATTAAGTCTTTCACGATTAATTAAATTTTTAGTTTCAGGTGTACCAGGTACAGCTAGATATAAAAAATCTGCATCAGCTAAAACACTATCAATTTTATCAATAGTAATAATTTTTGAACATCCATCAACTTTTCGTCCTCTTTTGTTAACTCCAATTATATTAACACCCAAAGGAGCCATGAGTTTAGCCATTGAAGCGCCAAGAGAACCAGTCCCAACTAATACTAGCGTTTTTCCTTTAATAGGATTACTAAATAATGAAACAAACTTTTTATCTTTTTGATTAGTAATAATTTTAGTCATATGCCTTTGAAGCATTAAAATACTCATTAATCCATATTCCCCAGCATTTTTAGCGTGCACTCCACTGCTATTAGTCAAAATTAAACCATCGAACATCCAATCTAAAGGAAACAAATGTTCTACACCTGCTGAAATAAGATGAATCCATTTTAGATTTGGCGCAATTTTTTTGAGATTTTTTGTAGAAAAATTCCATGCCAATAAAACATCAGAATCAGTCATTGAAGTTTTAAAATTATCTTCATCCCAATCAATAAAGATCTGTATTTTTTTCTTTATTTCTGGAAATTGTTTTAACGCTTTGTCTAAATGTTCTTTTGTTATTGTAAAATTTTTTTCACCCTCAGCATCACTTGGAAAAGAACCAGGAGCCCAATGATTATTTTTAATATGAATCTTAATTTTTTTTTTATTTTTCAAAATGCACCAGTTTTTTCCATTTCAGATAGTTTATGAATAATATTATTATCTCGTTCTTTAAGAGGTATATTTTCTAAATCAAACTGAACTTTCATAACAGCTGATCCAATTGATTTAATAAACTTACGATCATCAATATTTCTTTTTGGTACTCTTAATACAGTGTCTTGACCATTTGTTTTTATTACTTCTCCTTTTTTTTGTTGTGGCTGAGGTGGTTCAGAGCCTGTTTCTAAATTTTTAATTAGCTTTCTAATTCGACGTCTATAAATCATAATTCCTTGGTCTGTCGGCATTAAATGCTCTTCTTTATGAGCGCTAATAGAACTCATACCTTCTACCGCTTCAGCATCACCTGGACTTTTTTGTTTTTCTTCTTGGGTTCTATTTATAATTTCACCCGCTTCAATTTTTTCACATCCTTCTTTGTTATTATATTCTATTGGATCACCTCTTTCTCCAAAATTTCCCCAAGCTAATGCAACACAATGAGTGTCATCAATTGGCACAACCCAACGTGTAAAGGAACTTCTACCAAAATAACGAGTCTTAGTACCATCTGCAGCAAAAGCAGATCCAGCTTGAGTAAAGTTTGGTAAAATTAATTCATTTACCCTCACCCAAACATGATCATTTATACGCCTAGTGTTACACCCAAGATATTGAACTCCTCTTTCAAAAAATTCTATTTCACCAACTTCAGCAAAACCTTTAGAAAATTGTATTCCTGAGCTTTGGCCATGTAAAAAAGAAGTATGTACTGGATCCATTATAGCATCAAGAACTTGTATCCAATTACAATTATATTCTATACGATAAGGTCTTGTAGTATTTCCAGGTATTTGAAAAGAATCATAGTTTGGAAATTCTGGAACTTTTTCAATAGGACCCATGTAAGCAAAAATTAATCCATTAAATTCAATTACTGGATAAGCCCCAAGCTTAAAAGTCTTTCTTAGTTTTGCTGCAGGTTTTGAATCTGGATTTTCTCCAGGAGTTTCAAGAATTTCACCATCAGTTGAAAATAACCATCCGTGATAACAACATCGAATACCTTTGTCTTCAGTTTTTCCATATACTAAAGAAGCTCTTCTGTGAGGGCAATGTTTGTGGACTAAACCAATATCATTTTTTTTAGTTTTAAAAATAACTAAATCTTCACCAAGTATACGAATTTCTTTTGGAGTTTCACTAACATCAGACGTAAGAGAAACAGGATGCCAGTAACGTCTAAGATATTCTCCACAAGGAGTTCCAAAGTTAGTTTGTGATATTAAATTATCACTTTTTGGCTTTAATACTTTATTATACCCTCTATATTCTTTTATTTTTTTCTTATCAAAATTCATTCTATACAATTATATCAATGTTTATCTAGACTATATTTTATTGATTATTCTAAAAATCGCAATTAGATTTGATTAAATATTAAACAAAGAAATTAAGATGGGCAAAATTAAAAATTCAATACATGGATTACCAGCTAAGGCTTATACTGATCAAGAATTTTGGAATATAGAAAGTAATACTGTTTTATCTGATGGATGGACTTTCGTAGGATTTGTTCATGAATTCTTAAAAGCTGGAGATGCGATACCAATCACAATTGCTGATAAACCAATACTTCTTATAAAAAATAAAAAAGATGAAATTACCGCTTTTCATAATGTGTGTAGCCATCGCTGCCTTAAGTTAGTAGATGAAAAAAAAAATGTAGGAAAAATTATTCAGTGTCCTTATCATTCTTGGACATATGACCTTGATGGAAAATTAAGAGCAACACCACACTTTGGTGGAACAAACCAGCATATTCCCAAAGGTTTTAATTACTTAGATCATGGACTTAAACCAATTCGTATTTTTATTTGGCATGATTGGATTTTTATTAATATAAATGGAAAGGCAGACAAATTTGAAAAATATGCAAAGCCTATAATACAAAAATTTAAAGATTTTAATCTAGAAAAGATAAAACATGTTGCAACTTTAGATTTTGGTATAATAAATTCAAATTGGAAATTTCTAATAGAAAATTTTATTGAACCTTATCATGTTCAATTTGTTCACCGAACAACTACCAAACAACCTCTTAAAGATCATTATACTATTGTAGATGGGAAATGTTTAGGCAGCGGAGTTGATGTTAAAGAAGAAAATAAAGATAAAAGTACACTATCTGTTAGTTCACGCTATTTATCTTTGTTTCCTAATTTTATCATAGGTAGTTATTTTCCTAATCAAATAGGTGTTTATTTAAATATCCCAATTGCACCTGGATTGACTAGCCAAAAAAGAATAATCTATATTACTGAAGGCCATAATATTACTGATGAAGAAATAAATGTTCAAAAAAAAATTTGGTGGAGTGTTCATAAAGAAGATCATGAGATCTGTGAAAGATTACAAAAAGGTAGAGCTTCACCAGTTTCTGAAAAAGGAGGTCTTTTATCTCCATATTGGGAAAAAAGTGTGAGTCAATTTCAAAAACTTATAACTACACTTATGATTAAATCAAAAAAAAACATGAAAGGAAATAGGAATGTCAAAAGATATAAATAAAAAAGGATATAGATTAGCACACACAATGATTAGAGTAAGAAACTTAGAAGCATCTTTTAATTTTTATTGCAAAACTTTAGGAATGAAAATTTTAAGAAAAACTGATTATCCAGATGGTAGATTCACTAATGCCTTTATAGGCTATGGTCTTGAAACAGAATCTCCTTGTTTAGAACTTACTCATAATTGGGATCAAAAAGAAAATTATGACAAAGGTAATGGCTGGGGTCATGTTTGTATAGAAACCCAAGACGTTTACAAAGCCTGTGATGATCTTTCTAAACTAGGTATAAAAATTACAAGAGCACCTGGCCCAATGAAACATGGGACCAGAGTAATTGCTTTCTGTGAAGATCCAGATGGGTACAAAGTAGAATTAAACGAACCAATAAAAGTATAAAATAGAAAGGAAACAAAGATGTCTAAAAAACCACAATTATATAAGTTTAAAGATATTGAACATAGGCTTCACACACTTGAACCTGGGAAGAGTTATATTAAGCCATTTGTAACTAGCAAGGTTAGTAACACTATGTGTGGGGGTTTAAATTTTTTAAATAAAGCATCCATACCATGGGACTTAACTTGTGATGAAATCATTTACTGTATGGAGGGAACTTTTCGTCTGACTTGTGATGGAGAGTCATATATTTGTAATCCTGGTGATGTTCTTTATATCCCTAAAGATAATCATATTGCTTACGAATGTGATGAAAAATGTGTGATTTTTTATGCTGCTTACCCTCATGATTGGAAGCAAAAAGCAGGTATTACTTTTGTGCCTGGCATTGACCCTGAAGACATGCCAAAATAATGAAAAAAAAAGGAAATTAGCATGAGTAAACTAGAAAAAATTTATTATGAAAACTTTAAAGATGCTGTTGAGCGTAATAGAAAAAAATTACCTTCTGTTTATAAAAAGCTAAAAAGTGCTGGAGTAAAATATATTTTATCAAGCTGGATTGACCTACATGGTATTCCAAAATCAAAACCTGTTCCAATGAGCGATTTTGAACCTTTGTGTTTAGGAAAAGGACCTCAATTTGCTGTTCACTCTATTTCTTTTGTACCAGAGCTTACACCAGCAGATTCTGATCAAGTAATGTTACCTGATTTAGATTCAGTTTATATCTGTCCTTGGGACAAAACTACTGCAATAATATTTGCTGATCTTTTTTGGGAAGACAAACCTTATAATGTTTGTCCTCGACAAGCTTTGAAAAGAGCTATGCAAAAAGCACAAGACCTTGGTTATATAGGAATGGCTGGTATAGAGCCAGAATTTATTGCCATGAAATATGATGAAAATGGAAAACCTGTCAAAGCTATTGATAATGATCCAGCAAAAGGAATTAGACCTAGACGACAAGCTTTTGGTTACGATGTGGAACACACATTAGACTCAATGCATTTTTTAAAAGAGTTGATGGACATTTTAAATGACCTAGGTTGGATGATACACGATGTTGTTGCTGAAGGTGCTTACTCTCAATTTGAACTAGATTTTCATTACACTAATCTCTTAGAGATGGCTGATAGATTAGTTTTTCTTAGAATTCTTTTAAAAGAAATAGCTAAAAAAAATAATATGTTTATTACTTTTATGCCAAAACCAACAATAGGTGACTGGAGAT
>MDTB01166826.1_pt1 | contig 11500 bp, 11 predicted proteins | sample 811161 | NCBI WGS metagenome assembly MDTB01 (sample SAMN05326650, study PRJNA326480) | marine metagenome | isolation source: seawater | place: Mediterranean Sea | collected 2009
ATTACGACCCAAGAGGATATTAAAATTGCAGAGAAACTTTTTTAATGTATAGGATCGGAACAGGGTTTGATGTTCATGCCTTCAAACCTGGAAAGAAGATAATTTTATGCGGTATTGAAATTCCCTTCCATAAAAGTCTTGCCGGGCACTCAGACGCAGACGTAGCTCTTCACTCGTTGACTGATGCCATACTAGGTGCTTTAGCTCTTGGAGATATAGGATTGCATTTTCCAGATACAAATACAAAATGGAAAGAAGCAGACTCTGTGATCTTTTTAAGTTGGTCTCTAGAAAGAGCAAAACAGATGAATTTAAAGCTGGCTAATATTGATTTAACTATCATTTGCGAAAAACCAAAAATTAATAATTATAGAGAGCAATTAATACTTAATCTCGCAAAGATTTGCTCATTAGAACGTAATAAAATTAATGTCAAAGCTACTACTACTGAACGGCTTGGGTTTACAGGACGAGAGGAAGGGATGGCATCAATTTGCTCAGTCCTATTACATGAATTTATTTAAATTAATAGTAACATTTTTTTTTATAGGAAATGTAAAGATAGCGCCAGGAACCATTGCAAGCTTTGTAACAGTTGTGATTTTTTATGCCTTTGCAGTACATTTAAGTATTCTTTCATTCATGCTGATTATTTCTGCAATTACAATTTTATCCTTTTTCGCTATTGATTCTTATACAACTGGCTACTTAGAAAAAGATAAGAGCGAAATAGTTATCGATGAAGTAATCGGTCAATCCATTGCTTTATTACCTTTATTAATTTTTGCAGAAACCTCCTTACCAAAAATTTTTATGTGTATAATTTCATTATTTTTTTTCAGATTTTTTGATATCTTAAAACCCTACCCAATAAACAAAATCGATAAAATGAACAATACTTTTGGCGTGATCTTTGACGATATTTTAGCGGGTATTTTTGCAGCACTTTTATTAACGTTTTTATTGATATTTTAAATGCTAAATTCTCAAAAATTGTCTAAAAAACTTTTGGAAGTATGTATTAAAAAAAATGTGAAATTATTGACTGCTGAAAGCTGTACGGGTGGACTATTAAGTGCAAATATTACTGGAGTAGCCGGATCTTCAAGTGTTTTTTCATATGGCTTTATTTGTTATTCGAATGAATCAAAAGAAAAATTCTTAAATGTATCCAAAAAATCTATAGATTCATATGGTGCAGTAAGTTACGAAACAGTAAACCAAATGTTGATTAGTTTGTGCAAGCAAGCAAAGTCTAAAACTTTGGCTGTCGCGATATCAGGCGTTGCTGGACCAAGTGGGTCTGAGTCTAAACCAGTAGGATTAGTGTTTATTGGAGTAAAGATATCTTCTTGCAGCACTGAAAAAATTGCTGAACTTAACTTTGGAGACATTGAAAGGCATAAAATTCAGCAAAAAAGTGTACATGAAGCACTTAAAATGAGCCTAAATATTTTAAGGGACAATTAGAAATATTATTCTAAAGTTCTGCTTTCAAAAGCGTCAATAATGTTTAATGCTATTTTTTCAAAACTGATTGCGACTAGTTTCTCTTTTATGAATGAAGTAAATGATACCTCTAAATAAAAGGTAACTTCACAAAAATTATCTTTTTCAATTATAGACCATTCTGCAATTAAAGATCTGAAAGGTTTAGTATCGCCAGTGATTGAGATAGTGTTCAATTTTCTGTTGACTGCTACATTTGTTTCAAAATTTTCGGCAACTAATTTAAAGTTAATTAAAAGACGCGCAGAAAAATACTCTATTTCTTTTGAAATAAAGTTATTATAAATATAAACGTCAGAACAAAAAGGAATAAAGTCTGCATATGATTTTACATCAGCTACTACATTTAGCAGATCAATAGCTCTGCAATCATAAACTTTTTTTGTTAACTTTTTTTTGAGCATTCACGGCTTTTCTTCTAGCTTCTTTTAAAAGTTCAAAATCATCATCAGCATGAAAAGAAGATCTAGTTAGTGGCGTTGATGAGACTAAATGGAATCCTTTTCCTAGTGCTAATTTTTTATAATGTTCAAATGTTTCAGGCGCTACAAATTCTTTAACTGGAAAATGCCTGGGAGTTGGTTGCAAGTACTGACCAACAGTTAGGAAATCTACGCGTGCTGCTCTTAGGTCATCCATTAGTTGGCTTACTTCAATTCTAGTCTCACCCATCCCAACCATAATACCTGATTTAGTAAAAATTGCCGGATTTGCTTCCTTTACCCTACTTAAAAGTCTTAATGATATAAAATATCTAGCGCCAGGTCTCACTACGGGATAAAGGCTAGGTACAGTTTCTAAGTTATGATTAAAAACATCAGGTTCAGCGTTTAATATTGGGAAGATAACATCATCATCACATTTCAAAAAGTCTGGTGTCAAAATTTCAATAGAAGTTGAAGGAGAATATCTTTTAATAGCGTCAATTGTTTTTACATAGTGCTGAGCTCCACCGTCTGGCAAATCATCTCTATCTACACTGGTAATAACTACGTGTCTAAGTTTCATTTTTTGAACTGAAAGTCCTATCCGCTCTGGTTCCAACATATCCAACTTAAAAGGCACGCCCGTTTTGACATTACAAAATGCACAGCCTCTTGTGCAGATATCTCCCATTATTAAAAATGTGGCATGCCCCTTAGACCAACACTCCCCTATGTTAGGGCAACTAGCCTCTTCACATATTGTTTTAAGATTACTTTGTTTTACAAGCTTCCTTGTTTCTTTGTAGCCTTCAGATAACGGTGCTTTCACCTTTATCCAGGAAGGTTTTTTTGCCATGGGTATCGATTGGTTTTTAAGCTTTTCGGGATGTCTTATTTCAAATCTCTTATTCATCTTTTTGTAATATTATATATGTATTTCTCTATCGGATGCTTTTAAAACACTTTCATGAATAGCCTCTGATAATGTTGGGTGCGGGAAAATAGTATTTTCAATATTTTCTTGTATTATCTCCGCTTCTTTAACCAATGCATAATTATGGATTAACTCAGTAACTCCCATTCCAACCATATGAACACCCAAAAATTCTCCAGTTTCTTTATGGATTATTGTTTTAATAAAACCATTTTCATATCCCATAGCCATCGCTTTACCATTAGCACTAAAGGGGAACATTCCGACCTTATACTCAAGATCTTTTTCAATTGCTTCCTTTTCAGTAAGACCAATACTAGCTACTTCTGGATCGCAATAAGTACAAGCTGGTATTCGGTCTTTTTTGATGGGGTGCACCTGCAATCCAGCAACTTGTTCAGCAATAGAAATACCTTCATGGCTTGCTTTATGCGCTAGCCAAGGGGGGCTTGCTACATCTCCTATAGCATAAATATTATCTACATTTGTCTTACAAAATTCATCTACTACAATGCTGCCGTTTGAACAATTAATATTTACTGCTTCAAGATTTAGATTTTCTATATTTCCGACAATACCTACAGCTAAAATAGCCTTCTCGAACTCCAAGCTAAGCATTTTGTCTTCGCTTTTCAGTTTGGCCTCAAATAAATCTCCTTTTTCTTTTAAAGATAAAAGTGAATGATTTTTATAAATCTTAATACCCCTATTTATAAATTGCTTTTCTACGAAGTTTGATACTTCTAGATCTTCATTTGGTAAAATGGTGGATTTTGATTCTAATAAAGAAACATTGGATCCCATCTGAGCAAAAAAACTTGCAAATTCAACTCCAATGGCACCGGAACCAACCACAAGAAGCTTATTAGGGATCTTGTCAACTTGAAGAGCTTCTTTATAAAACCAGACATTATTAGAATTTGGAATTCCACTGATTTCTCGCGGCCTCCCACCACTAGCAATACAGATATTTTTACTACTTATTTCTTGAATCGTGTTTTTTTTAGAAGTAATTAATATAGACTTAGAAGTTTGAAATGAAGCCTCCCCAAAAAAAATCTGGACTTTATTTTTCTCTAAAAGATATTTCACACCAGAAGATAATTTTTTAGCAATAGAACGAGATCTTTTGACAACCTCTCCAATATTTATACGACCTAATTCGCTTTTAATTCCGTATTTTTCTGAGCTTTTTATGATTTTAAGAACTTCCGCAGATCTCAAAAATGATTTAGTAGGAATGCAGCCCCAATTGAGGCATATACCCCCTAAAGCCTCTTTTTCGATTATCGCTACTTTTAGCCCTAATTGAGCACCTCTAATTGCAGCCACATAACCCCCAGGCCCTGAACCAATTATTACCAAATCAAAATCCATTAATACCCCTAATTACCATATAAAACTTAGATTACAAATTTAAATTAAAAATTTAAGGAAACAACAGACTGCAATCGCCATATGAGAAAAGCCTATATCTTTTTTTTATTGCCAATCTATAAAGCTTATTTGCATTTTTTTTACCTATAAAAGCATTTACAAGTATAAAAAGAGTGGATTTTGGCAGATGAAAATTGGTAAACAAACCTGAACATACTTTAAAACTGTGACCTGGCTTAATAAACGTATTAACTGATCCGCTAAACGCTTGAAAGCCATTATCAACAAAAACAGAACTCTCTAATACCCTCATTACCGTTGTACCAACGGCAATTAATTTTCCTCCCCTTTTAAGCGTCTCGCGTATTTGTAATGCAGAATTTTCTTCAACACTTGCATATTCAGAATGCATTTCATGCTTATTTATATTTTTTTCACGAATTGGCAAAAAAGTTCCCCCACTTACATGCAATGTTATAAAGCAGTAAGGGATATTTTTTTTCTTTAAACTCATTAAAAATTTATCAGGAAAATGCAAAGACGCCGTAGGTGCTGCAACAGATCCATCAATTTCAGCGAAAGGGGTTTGATAATTTTTAAAATCTTGATTTTTAGGACCTCGTTTTTTAATGATATATGGTGGTAGCGGCATATCTCCTATTTCCTTCAAGCAAGATATAAACTCCCTACCTCCTGTTTCAAAATTCATAACGCATTGTCCAGCATTAAAGGAAATCACATCAGCATGCAGTTCTCTTGAGAAAATAATTTTATCACCTTCTCTGAGCTTTTTGAGTGGGTTACAAAAAGTTGTCCAAACATTCTGATCAATAACTTTATTTAAAGTAACGCTGATTTTTGTTTTTATATTTTCTTTCTCCAAACGGATTCTCTGCCCAATTAGCCTGCAGGGCATGACCCTAGTATTATTAAAAACTAGCAAATCATTTTTGGAAACATATTTCAGTAGGTCAAATACTTTTTGATGAGAAAAACTATTTTGTTTGAACACAAGCATATTTGCCTGATCTTTTTCGGGTAAAGGGTCCAAAGCAACCAAATCATCAGGATAACAAAAGTTATAGTTGTCTAAATCTTCACTCATGATATTTCACCAATCTATTCAAAGCTAAATATTTTTCTAAATGCACCTGGAGTAAGAATTGAGAGAGGATTAACTAAAACTCTTGGATTGCTTGAATTTCCTTGTACTTTATATGAAACTCCAAATACTCCTTCGCCTTTTTCTCCACCAAAGACTTTCCCAATCAACGGAATGGCTTTTACTACTCCGTTTATTATATATACCGGAGAAACAAGGCCATTCACATCAACGACATTTTCTTTTTTTCCATATCGTTCGAATCCATTCATAGTTAATCCAAGTGAGGGTCCTACTGCTATACCATCTTTCAAGGTTAGCTTGTCTCCCTTATAAACAAAGGTTCCTTCTATTTTTGTAAACAACAGTCCATTACCGTTAAGATTATCAAGTAATCCAATAATACTGGCAGAGGAAATAATCTGAGCTAAGACAGGAGCATTTTTTATCCTAAAATCCTCAATCTCCAACGAACCCTCTATTTGATTTTTATTCTTATAAAAAATCGATGCCTTAAACATACCACCATAACCGTTTCTATAATAATCTCCTCTGCGCAACAACTCGCCAACATTATTTCCTGAGAAAACCAAATTTATTCCGTTATCTTCGTGTGGACTTATAATTACTTCAAGATTTGAGTTTGATGAAAGCTCTGCTTTTGCGTACCCTCTAAGACCTTGAAATGATCGAATTTCACCCTTGATCGAGTCTAAAACTATATTTCCATCAGAAGTAACAAGAATATCACTAAAAATTATATCGAGAGGTGTCTTCTTTTTCTTAAAACCTAGGCTCATCAAAAAGTCTAGGGTTATGGTTCCTTTATTAGTTTTAAATTGATTGTAGTCGCCAAATTTTTGAAATGTTGCTTTTCTAATTCGAATATCTGGCGTTTTAATACTTGAATAATTTACTTTGTTAACTTCAAAATTTGACTCATGTATGGCATTGCCTGACACCAAAACATCATTTTGTAAGTATTCAAAACTAGATTTATTATCTTTTGTAAAATCAAACTTTAATTCCCCAAAGGTGCCTTTCATTTTTTTCAGTGCTAGCGATGGGATATATACATTTGCGTTTGTAAGATTTATATCGCTTCGAATATAAGTATTATTGTCCTTCCCAAGAGGCAAAAACATGAGCTCTATTGGACCTTTTACACTGAAAATTGAAAATTCCGGGAAAAGATCTTTCGAATTAAAATTATCTATGAAGATAGTAAGGTTGCTATTACTGTTTCGACCAAATACATAAGAGAGCCCATTATCAATAGATCCACTAATTTTTCCATTATTAGCCGCTATGACGCTATCAAAAAAAATATTATCTCCCAGGCCTTTAAGATTAAATGTTGCCAACCTAACGCTATTCTTAGAACTTATAGGTATTGACAAATTTTCTATATTGAGCTCAAAAATATTTTCTTCTGGCGTAAAAAACTCATTGATCTTGTTAAGAGTAATTGCTTTTGAATATGTAACAGCAACTTCTTTTTCTCCTTGAGAGCTCGTTATAAAATCAATCCAAGTTAAATTATTTTCCGATAGTGAAGTCAGGGAAATAACATCACTGAGATTTGATTTAAAAGTTACGGTGACTTCCTTCTCTTGTTCAATATTTCCGGTTGAGCTGAATTCTACTTTTACATCTTTAAATTTACTCATTGAAGGTTTAACGCTTGTCAGCAAATTAATAGTTGCATAGCCCTGCTGTGAATTTCCATTAAGATCTATATTTTCGAACTCAATAGAAGGCTTGTTATTTTTCAAATAAACAAGATTATTGATTTTTCCTTTAAACGACTTTAATTCGACATTCTGATTTCTAAACTTAAGACCAACTTGAGCAACTGCATTTGATAATTTTAGTCCTGAATTTTCTCCAAATGAAAAATGGTGCAATGAAGACTCGAATTCCTTCAAATTTATTTTTTGAAAGGCATCTAAAGTTACATAAAATTCAAAAAATGGGTATTCGTCATCTAATTTATTTGAAGCCTCTGCTATCTTTAAGCTTGCTTTTAAATTAGATGGATCTTCACCAAGTATATTTATTTCAGTTAAATTAGTGCCTGAGGTTGGAAAAATGCCCTTAATACTAAGATTATTCAAAAGACCAAAAAAACTATCATTCGGAGTTAAAACTTTTGCTCCTATTACTTCAAAGGTTCGATCAGTTAGATTAATATTAAGATCAGATGACATTAGAGAAAAGTCTCTTAAACTCAGATGAGAATTTTTAAAGAGAAGGCTTTGTGCATTAAATGACTCTAATATATTGATGGTTGATTTGAATCCTAAAGGGCCCGATGATTCAGACAATTCAAACTTAAACATAGTTGAATTCAAATCATAAGTGCCGGCTAATTTAAAGCTAATTGGTTTTTTGCTAAAAAGGGTTGCATCGATAAAAGGACTTCCTAAAAAAAAACGAACTATTTTTGACTCCTTTTCAATAAAAGAAAATTTTTTGTAATCATTCACTTGCAGGTCAACATTAAACTTCAAAATATTCGTATCTTGCAATGACAGATCAACCAATGCAGAAAAAGAAGTCTCCTTTGATTTTTTTTTATGATCGAAGTTTGCTTTGGCAGTTAACAATTTTTCATTTTTATTGAGATAAATGTTTCTAAATCCAAACACTTCACTTTCAACTTCTAGCGACCCTTTTTCGACATAAATCGATTTTGAATAAATTTTGTCTAATGGTTTGTGTAAATAATTAATAAGAGGCTTCCAATCGAAGCCAACCATTTCATCAGAATTCACACTTGTGTTTTTAGGTAAGCTATATACCGCTTCCATGATAGATACTTCATTAATAAAACTTAGCCCAAGCCAATATTTAATAAAATCAACCTTTAAATTTAGACCGTAACCAACTAAACCATTAAATTTTTTTAGGCTAGCTTTCTCTATATTTATATGAGCAATGCCGAACTTTCTAAATTCGATAGATATAAAATCTTCAGAATATATTTCATTTTGTTCTAAAACTTTATTAACTTTGCTTTGCAAATACTGTGATTGTGCTAGCTTTTGGAGAGTTGAATCCGATAGAACAAGTGAAGAAATTATTGCACTGGTTAATATCAGCACTAGAAATAAAGAAAAAACTAGAGAAATACGTTTCCTTACACTTGAAAAAAAATTTTTCAAAATAGTTACCTTCTGTTTGCTAGCTGTATTCACTTTTGTTCTTGATTAATTTACAAATATAGCCCCAATATAAAGCATATAAATAAGCTAACCTATAAAAAAATAAGGATGTAAGCATGATGAATGAGATAAGCTTGAACGACAGGGTGCCAAGCTTTAGTTTAGAGGCGACAATTTTAAATACGTGCACTGACAACGATTTTCTGGGTCACTCGACTATCCTTTTCATATACCCAAAAGATAATACATCAGGGTGCACTAGAGAAACAAAAGAATTCAATGAAAGATATTCAGACTTTAATTCTTTAGGAATTAAAATTTTTGGGTTATCGAAAGATACCTTGGCCAGCCACATTTCATTTTCCAAAAAACTTGGTTTACAATTTCCCTTGATATCTGACCCACAAACACAACTTATTCAGAAACTCAATGCATGGAAAGAAAAATCAATGTATGGAAAAAAATATATGGGAGCTGAAAGGTCAACATTTTTATTTGATAAAAATTCAGTAATAAAGCACATTTGGAGAAAAGTTAAAGTCGACGGGCACGTGGACCAAGTTTTTGATAAATGTAAAAAAGTTATCTAAGATTTTCCAAAAAATTTCAAACTTGACCCTCATAAGATTCTTGTTTTTCAATTCAATTCGAAACTTCTGTATAGAAATTTATTTTTAGCTAAGATGCTAAAAATAAATTGTCTCGAATAAAAAGATGGTTTAAGTTGCTAATAGTCGATTTCGAATAACTGTTGAAATAAAAGTCACTGGTCAACTAGAAAAACTAAGCTAAAGAGACAGAGTTCTCGTAATATGTTAATAATCTTAAACGTCCTTATTGTAATTTTGTCAGGAGCAGTAAAGAGTTGACTTTGTGGAAATGGCAAAGAAATTTTAATAATAGTAAATAAACCCATAGGTGCAAATATGTTTAGTAAATCAAAAAAACCTGAAAATAAAGACATGGTAGTAGCGCCTGTACCAATACCGCCAAAAGATACAGAGGGAGAAAAATCTGCAAAGCAAAACTCTGGTTCAGCTAATGAAAATAAGGTTTTCACGAAGGTTGCTCCGTCTGTTTTATCAAGTGATCTGAAAGTTAAAGGTAACCTTCTAACTTCTGGAGATATTCAGATAGAGGGTATTATTGAAGGAGATATTCAAGCTCATTTACTCACAGTAGGCGAAACCTCTAAGATAAAAGGAGAAATAATAGCTGACGACGTAATAATTAATGGGAATGTAATTGGGTGCGTACGTGGCCTCAAAGTGCGCCTAACGAATAAGGCGAGGGTACAGGGTGACATAATACATAAGGCAATAGCAATTGAAAGTGGCGCACACTTTGAGGGAACTGTTCAGCGTACAGATAATCCGTTTGAGAATGTAGAAGAAAAAAAGAAGTAACCTATTTAGAAGTTGTTAAAGATAATACTGAAGACATAAAAGCATCTAAATTACCATCTAAAACCTTTTGGCTATCACTACTTTCTTTCCCACTTCTTAGGTCTTTTACCATTTGGTAAGGATGGAGTACATAGGATCTTATTTGATTTCCCCAACCCGCTTCACCTTTTTGATTGTGACTCTCTTGTATGCTTTCATTTCTTTTGCGCATCTCAAGTTCATATAATCTAGATTTTAATGCTGACATGCAGTTTGTTCTGTTTTGATGTTGGGATTTCTCAGAACTAGTTACGACTATACCAGTCGGCAAATGTGTTATTCTAACAGCTGAGTCCGTTTTATTTGCATGCTGCCCACCTGGACCAGATGATCTAAAAGTGTCAACCCGCAGCTCTGACGGATTAATCTCTATATCAAAATTGTCATCTACCACGGGATAAACCCACACAGACGAAAATGAAGTATGCCTTCTTGATAAACTATCAAAAGGAGATATGCGAACGAGTCGATGAACTCCACTTTCAGCCTTCAGCCATCCATAGGCGTTATTTCCGCTTATTTTATAACAACATGATTTAATACCAGCTTCGTCACCAGGGCTCTCGGAAATTAGCTCAATTTTGTATTTTTTCTTTTCAGCCCATCTGTAATACATTCTTGCAAGCATTTGTGCCCAGTCACAACTTTCGGTCCCTCCAGCACCAGAATTTATTTCTAAAAAAGAATCATTTGCATCTGCTTCTCCATCTAGCAAAGACAAGACCTCCACTTCTGAGACCTCAACTCTTAACTTTGAAAACGATTTTTCCAGTTCAATTAATAGTAACTCATCTTTCTCTTTTGCCCCAATCTCGAAAAGTGTCTTAATATCGTCAAACTCATTAGTGAGTTTAGTAAAGGTTTCAAATTTCTCTAATAAATCTTGCCTTTCTCTCATTAACCTCTTGGCAAAAGGTTGATTTTTCCATATGTCTGGTTTCTCACATTCCAAGGTCTTGCTAGATATTCTATCTTTTAGCGTTTCAAACTGGATCCTTCTTGAGATTAAGCTTAAAGAGTTTGAAATCTCTGAAATATATTTTTGTATTTCTGCACTCATGGAAAAAATCGGTCACAAAATATTTATTAATAATAAGGTCACACTAGTTTAGCAAAATTAGATGGTCAGAACTAGCATTTGTAAAATAGATATCATAATACCTAAATAAAAATGTAACTAAATAGCTTGTATATTTTGTCTCGATTGTTTAATTTACAAATATGAGCCAGTATCTATATTAAACGAAATCTGGCAATAATTAAGAATTTAAAAATGTCTATTAATCTTTCTATATTTCAATAGTAGAAAAAAAAATAGGCGTGAGGATAGACATTTGTTTAAACAGGAAAAAATAATTAGATTTTATTTTCTTTCCTTCAAAGGCGAGATTTCACAATGGAAAAGAAACTACTTATCGATGCGGCGCACCCTGAAGAAACGCGAGTGGTCGTTGCAGAGTCCTCTCAAACTCACGATTTTGATTTTGAGAGCAATGAGAAAATACAAATTACGGGAAATATCTACCTTGCTAAGGTAACTA
>MDTB01098830.1_pt1 | contig 11499 bp, 7 predicted proteins | sample 811161 | NCBI WGS metagenome assembly MDTB01 (sample SAMN05326650, study PRJNA326480) | marine metagenome | isolation source: seawater | place: Mediterranean Sea | collected 2009
TTCTTCTATGTTTGAGAGATAAACCACTAAAATGTCTGACTTGATCGATTTCCCAGACTTCGTTGTTGATTTCATAATTTCCATGGAAGTAGAGGTGTAACTCGTTTCCCCACTCCCCAAATTGGCGTTGTGAATTGCTTTGGTTTTCAAGGTCATAGGATTGTATTCGGTAGGCTAAAGACGGAATGTAACTTAAGCCTAGCGGCATCGAAAATCGTCTTTGAAGTTTATAACCAAAATCAAGTTTAGCACTTTCCGCAGTCGTGACTCCATGTGAAGTTTTACTTTTGAAATCTGCGTACTCGATGGCAATGCTTTGCATGACTCTTGAATCGAAAAGGGATGTGGGGCCTGCATCAATGCGAAGGTTTGGGGTTTGGGTGACCATGGACTCGTAGTCATTTTGTTGCCATTGAGTGAGGGCAGAAATTGAATAAGTCGAACCTTCATAGGAGAGTTCGCCAAAGTTTTGCCGCCATTGGTCTAAGCTAAATTGCTCACTTTGAAAATCTCTGTAGACTTCGCTATCCGAATTGGAAAATAGTTGCCCGATCAGTCGCCAATTTTCGGAAATCCGTTTTTGGGCATTGAGATGGATATGCCCCCTGTCTTGAGCAATAGCTTGGCCCAGTTGGTCTGTACCCCGATTATTCCCTTGGTCAATGATACCGCCCATATGGACCGAGAAATCATAAAATATTTCTGATTCGGAGCGGTCTGATCCATTTGCCCGAGGGGATAGGTACAAACCTCTTTCGGGAAAGAAAGAACCCGATAGGCTAGATTCAGAATTTTTCGAAAATTGCCAAGTTCTTCTCACTCCCGCATACCATCCTAGGGAACTCTTCTTACCTGCTCGAAAGCTGTAGGCTAAGTTTTTTTGATCGAAGTCTCCACGAAGGTTCGGGATTTTTAAAAAGGTTCTGTTTCCCAACCGAATACCGATTGATTGCGCCTTAAAGTCGCTATTATTCATATCCAAATTTATCGTTTCAACAACAAGACTGGGCTCTATTTGGTTTTGTTCTCTAAAAAACAATTCTGCGTCACTCAGGGTAATCTTCGTGTTATTCGAATCATAATCCAGCTTTTTTCCAGAAAGGCCCTCCGCTTGTAAAACCCAAGGATAAAAGCCTGTTTTAAGGTGCTCAGCCTCAAGGTCTCCAGTCTTCAGGTTAATAAAGATCCGCTCAGCAAGGACCCTTAGCTCGGCCCCATTGAAGATTGCTCTTCCCCTCGCTTCAGCGGTGGACTCCTTTTTATCCCAATGAATCTGATCCGCGCTAAGAATAAAGGATTCGGACTGCAATAAGGCGTCGCCCGTCGCTCGGACAACCTGAGTTTTTTCGTCAAAGAAAAATTGGTCTGCATCCAGAGTGGGTGCTTGACTAGGCGAGACCTCTCCTTGCGATATGCCAAGGGCAAGGAAAGCAAATGAAAAAAGAAAAAGTGTGCGGTGTGGAGTAATAATTGTAGGATTCACTTAGCGTAAAATGATGCTAAACGATTGCGTAACAAGAAGGAAATGATTTTTTTATTAGTCCTTGCCGATTATGGATGCTTTTGAATGTATCAAAGTAAAAATCACCAAAGGTTATGATTATTAGTTCACGCGAAATGGAGGCTTGTCGCTCAGGGCAAATCGGAAACCCCCACCAATGGCTGGGGATGCACCTACTTGGCGAAGGCTCCGGTTTGGTGGTTAGGGTCTGGGATCCGGGTGCATTGAAAATAACTATTTTGGAATCGGGTAAGACCAAGCGTTTTGAGATGGAGATGGTTCACTCGAGTGGTTTTTTTGAACTTCATCTCCCTAGTCGCCGTAAACTTTTTAAGTATTCTCTTTTTTCGTTGTATGCGGAAGGGGGAAGAGAATGGGCGGACCCCTATTCCTTTCTGCCGTATATTTGCAACCAGGACTTGCTAGGTTTTAACGAAGGATGGGACCGAAGACCCTATGAGAAACTTGGAGCGATTCCGGTTGAACATCAAGGGTATGCAGGTGTGTCCTTTGTGGTTTGGGCTCCATCTGCGAAAAGTGTTCATCTCGTTGGTGATTTTAATCATTGGAATCCAGTTTCCCTGCCGATGCGTTCGCTCGGTAATTCCGGTTGCCGGGAACTCTTCGTTCCCTTTGCGAAATCGGGTGATAAGTACAAATTTAGGATCCTCGGGGCGGATGACAAACTTCGGGAGAAGACCGATCCATTCGGTTGGCGCTTCGAACCCCCTATGGGTAATGCTTCCATCATACAGACTCGCAAACCATGCAGGGACCTCCGCACAAGGGATGGAGATCAAAGCAACCCGAGAATTGCCCCCCTTTCTATTTATGAAATGCACTTGGGTTCCTGGCGTTTTAAACATGGTGATGATCGGCCTCTCTCCTACCTCGAACTTGCCGAGCAATTACCCGTGTATTTGAAGGAGATGGGTTTTTCGCATGTCGAGTTTCTCCCACCCAGTGAATATCCCTACGGAGCGTCTTGGGGGTACCAAGTCACCGGTTATTATGCACCCACTTATCGTTATGGTAGCCCCGAAGATTTCACCACCATGATCCGTGCAATAAAGGAAGCTGGTATCGGGGTGCTGATTGACTGGGTCCCCGCTCATTTCCCGGAGGATGAGTTTGCCTTGGCTCGTTTTGATGGCACCTGTCTCTTTGAGCATGAAGACCCTAAGCAAGGCCGACATGCGGAGTGGGGCACGCTGTGTTACAATTACGGTAGACCAGAGGTCAGAAGTTTTCTTATCGGGAGTGCTGTGGCTTGGTTGGATCGATTTGGGGTAGATGGCTTCCGCGTAGATGCGGTTGCATCCATGCTCTATCTGGACTATGGAAGAAAAGAGGGCGAGTGGATCCCCAATCCCTTGGGCGGGAACGAGAATTTGGAGGCAATCGAATTCATCAAGCAGTTTAACCAAGCCATTCACGAAGAACATCCCCATGCTATAAGTATTGCAGAGGAATCCACTGCATTTCCTCAAATTACTCAGCCACCGAGTGTCGGGGGCTTGGGCTTTGACTTTAAGTGGAACATGGGGTGGATGCATGATGTGCTTGGGTATTTTGCTACCTCACCAAGCGAGCGGTCGGGGTCCCACGACAACCTTACCTTTGGTGCCATGTATCAATTCTCCGAAAACTTCGTTCAGGCCTTTTCCCATGATGAAGTGGTGCATGGGAAAGGTTCGTTGGCCAACAAGATGAACCTAAGTGAACATTCAGACCGTTTGGCTAATCTGCGCTCTTTACTTACCTTGCAGTGGACTTGGCCCGGAAAGAAGACGCTATTCATGGGATGCGAATTCGGTCAATGGAAGGAATGGGATTTTGAAACGCCGCTCGATTGGGCCCTGCTTGAATTCCCACTCCACGAAGGGGTTCGACGTTTGGTCGCAGACTTGAACAATCTGTACCTTAAGCACCCGACTTGGGCAAAGGCGGACCATGATTCGGATAAGTTTCAATGGGTTGATTGCAACGATTCCGAAGGTCAAACTCTTTCCTTTTTGAAATTCGGCGAACATCCATCGGATACCTTGCTGGTTGCCTGTAATTTTTCAGATCAACTGAGGCATCGAGACTGGGGTTGTCCACACCAAGGACATTGGCGGGTCTTATTGGACACTGATTCTCAGGACTATGGAGGGGAGGGTACTGCAGGTGCTACGGATTTTGAATCCTTTTCCCATCAAAGAGATAACCAACCACAGGGCCTCGCTTTTGCGGTTGCCCGTTGGAGCGTTCGTTTTCTTTCCTTGGCAAGTTAAAGAGCTATTCCGTTAGATCGGATGGATACTTCGTCGTACGCAAGAAGCTAGTTAAAGAATTTTCAGCCAATTAATCCGGCATCCGAAAAGCTGTAGTAACCGGTTCCATTTGGACAATGTTCAGGTTCTCCTAAAATGATGTGGTCGTGCATTTCCAGGTCCACCGCTTTGGACGCTTCAAGAATTTTTTTTGTTACCCGAAGATCCGCTCCACTTGGGCTTGGGTCTCCACTTGGATGATTGTGAGCCAGGATCAAGGCCGTCGCTCCATGGCGGATTGCAGGTCGGAAGACTTCCCTCGGATGCACCAGGCTGCCAGTTGCTGTGCCGGATGTCACCGCTTCGGCTCGAATCAGTTTGTTCTTACGGTCAAGGCAGAGAACCCAAACCTTTTCGACGGTATCGGAGCGTATTTCCGGGTAAAGGTATTCCCAAACTTTTTGGGGTTCGTCCAAAATGAGATCGGCGATTCTTTCACTTCGCATCATCCTTTTTGCTATCTCAACTTGGGTACTGAGTTGCAGGGCCTTGATCTTGCCAATTCCCTTGATTTGAAGAAAATCCGAGGAGTCCCAACGTAAAAGCCCGGCGAGTGAACCCGCTGAACCAATTAATTCATCGGCAATGGCAAGAACATCGTATCGAGCGGTTCCTGAGCGGATCAGCATAGCGAGAAGTTCGCGGTCGGAAAGTGCGGATGCACCAAGTCTTTCGAGCCGCTCCTGCGGTCTTTCTTCGACTGGCAGGTCACGAATGGTTGGCGATGAGGAACGTTTCATTCGCTGGCAAGCCGATCGGCCGCGATCTTTTACAAATTAGTTTGGGAGGTTGATCTCGACATAGGCGTCTTTTTTCAACTTGGCCAACCAACGCTGCTGGCTGTCTTTCTCGATATTTGCTGTAAGAATCTTTTCGATCTCATTGCGGACGCTATCCAGAGGCTTTCGTCCAGAAGGTATTTTTTCGTCCACTTTGATGATGTAAACTGCCGATTTTCCGGATTTCCCAATACTTCCATCCGGCTTACGCTCGAGCACACTGACCAAAAAGGGTTGAGAAACTTTCCCTGTGGCTAAGGAAAACGCTTCTTTTCTAAGTTCTTCGCTTCGGATTTCACGCTTGGAGACCAAAACTCCCCAGTCACCGGCTTTATCGCGATAAGGGCTTTGCCCATTTTGAGCAGCCAACTTTTCGAAAGGTTCTCCTGCAGCAAGATTGGCCCGAGTTTTTCTTGCTTGTTGCATAAGGACGGAGGCTGGTTCATCGGCAATCTGGGAGAAGGCAATCTCACGGATCCTCACCTTCTCCTCGGTTACAAAAAGGGATGGGTTGTTTTTGTAGTAAGCCTCTACCTTATCCGGGCTAATTTCCTCTTTTAGTCTTTTTCGGGTGGCGAGCATGTGACCATATATGATTTCTTCTCTAATTTCATCACGATATTCGAGTTGGGATTGTCCATTGCTCTTGAGCACATCACGAAAGAGTTTTCGGTCACCATTGAACTCCTGAATCAGTCTTTTGTTGTATTCCTGTTCGATGTAAGAATCTGGAATGGCCATTCCTTTCTCGGAAAAGGCAACAATGGATAGGAGGCGGTCTATTTTGCCATCAACAAATTCAGATGCTCGAAGTTTCTTTTCGCTATTGGAAAAATTGAGCCGGTCCATTGCTTTTGCAATTTCGCCCCAGGTGACGATCCGGTCATTTACTTTCGCAACAATCCGATTCACTTCAATGAGTTCCTCGGCTGAAACAAACGAGTGAAAGATGATGAGGCTCACTGGCACCAACCATGAAAGCTTAAACTGTGTTTTCCGTATTCCCATGGATTCTGATCTTGAGAAAAGCAATCAGTTCCTTCAACTTTAAAAGAGGCGTTTTTGAAGAAAGGGTAGGGATTTTACCCGCCAAACGTAGGAATTTCACGCTTTTGTCACCTGGCTTTCTTACCAGGCGGAGGAATATTTCATTTCCTTTAACTTCCAACTGGTCAAAGTTCGCCTCCTCACAAAGGCACCGGATTTCAGTCTCCAATAACAAGGCGGTCACTTCTTGGGGAAGGGCACCGAAGCGATCCTTCAACTCTTCGGCGTAGTCATGCACTTCTTTGGTACTCTGGAACTGGGCAAGCTTGCGGTAACTTTCTATTCTTAGACGAGGTTCGGCGGCGTAGGATTCGGGGATGAGTGCCCCGATTATTTCCCCTTCGCTTTCTTCTTCCGATGAAAGGAAGTCAACTCGTATTACGGCACTTGGACGCAGGCTGATTTCATCACCTTTAAGCCGCGATACACTTTCTTTGAGTAATCGACAATAAAGTTCAAAGCCAACTCCTGCAACATGTCCGCTCTGCTCACTACCCAACAGATTGCCTGCACCTCTGAGCTCAAGGTCGCGCAAAGCGATGCGAAAGCCGGCTCCGAAATGATTCACTTGGCGGATCGCTGAAAGTCTTTTCTTTGCTTGGTCCGAAACCGTGAGGTGGCGATTAAGAAGGAGGTAGGCATAGGCTTGACGGGAAAACCTGCCCACTCGTCCGCGAAGTTGGTAAAGCTGGGAAAGTCCAAATTTATCAGCTCCTTCTATAATAATTGTGTTGCAGTTGGGAATATCCAGACCGGATTCAATGATGGTTGTGCAAACTAAAATATCATATTCACCGGCTACGAAATCGGTCATAATCTTTTCGAGTGCCTCCTCATTCATTTGTCCATGCCCAACGGCAATGCGAAGCTTTGGATAGAGAGCCTCGAGTTTGCGGGCTACTGAGTGAATCGTCTTGACGCGATTATGAAGGTAAAAAATCTGCCCACTTCTCCTGATTTCAGTATCGATGGCTTTGGTAAGGATATCGTCTGACTTATGGAGCACTTCCGTCCTTATTGGGAGGCGATTGACCGGAGCGGTTTCGATGGCACTCATGGAACGAGCCCCAACCATTGCAAAATAGAGAGTTCTGGGTATGGGGGTGGCACTAAGGGTGAGAACATCCACACTCGCCTTAAGCTTTTTGATCGCTTCCTTGTGTTGAACGCCAAATCTCTGTTCTTCGTCTATGATTAATAGCCCCAAGTCCTTGAAGCTTAAGTCGTCACTGAGAAGGCGGTGGGTGCCAATCACAAGATCCAGTGAACCCAGACGAAGAGCCTCCAGGATTTTGGTTTGTTGACCGGCGGTGCGGAACCGACTGAGCATCTCGAGGGTTATGGGGAAGTCGATCATTCGGTCACGGAATGAATTAAGATGTTGTTGGCAAAGGATGGTTGTGGGGCAAAGGAGAGCCACCTGCTTTCCATCCATCACTGCCTTGAAAGCTGCCCGCAGGGCAACTTCTGTTTTACCGAAGCCCACATCTCCGCAGACCAATCGATCCATTGGTTCTGAACTTTCCATGTCTTGCTTGACTTGGTCGATGGCCTTTTGCTGGTCAACGGTTTCTGTATGTGGAAACGCATCCTCGAATTCCTTTTGCCACTGATCGTCAGCGGAGAATGCATGCCCTGTATTGCTTTCTCGAGATGCTTGCAAGCGGAGTAAGTCTGCCGCGAGATCCAAGGCAGCAAGTTCTGCTGCCTGGCGAGTTTTGGCCCAGGACTTGCCGCCAATCTTTGCGAGTTTTGGTTTGCTTTTACTCAGGCCAACATAGCGAGAAAGAAGGTGGGATTGCTGCAGGGGTACATGGAGGAGAAGACCGTCATCGAATTCGACCGTGATGGCTTCTTCGATGCGGTTGCCTTCTTCTATTTTACCCAAAGATTGAAACCTGCAAATTCCATGCTGGTGGTGGACGAGGTGGTCGCCGTCGATAAGCTCCGAGAAATCCAGTGCTTGATCCACTTCCTTCCTTTGCACTCGGGCTTTTCTTGATCGGTTGGGCCGGCGGCTTCTTTCTCTCCCCAAAAGTTCCTTACTAGAAACAAGGGCAATGCCTGAGTCCGGACGGGTAAGAAATTCGCTTAGAAAGTCAGTTGATTTCCCTTTGGGTATTCGAATACCTTCGTTCAGACCGACTGGTATGAAGGCTGGGCATAACCGTTCGAGCGAAGACTCTTCCCTTATCAATTCGGAAATCCTCTTTTTCTCTGCTTCTGCACCAGCAGCAATTAGAATCTCGTGACCCTCGTCCTGCCTTTTGAGTAATTGGAAAAGAGAACTTACCCGGTTTTGCTTTTCATTTTCAAAAGTCCCCTCATGAAAAACCGCAGAGGACTTCCAATGAAGTTCCCGGCTCGTAGATTGTATATCGAGTTCTTTCCTTTCTGCATGCTCAAAGATTCCGGCTCCCGCATCAATCTCACTTGATCCTATGAAAAAACTTCGGTGCTTGGGATGCGTTTTCCAAGCGAGCGAGAAATTCGCCTTTTCAGCTGCTTTTTGATGGGCTTCGTGGAAAACCAGAGGGTGAAGACCCAGTAGAATCTCAGGTTCGTGCAAAAACCATAAAACCGAAGAAGTTAGATACTGGAAGAATTCGCCCTCCTTCCCATACTGCTGTTCGATCTGCGTTGAAGATAGGCTAGTATGAGCCAATTCTTCATTGGTTCTTTGTGTCGTTGGGTCAAAGGCTCGAATTTCCTCAATTTCATTGCCAAAAAAGTCTACCCGAATGGGACGATCTCCATTAATCGGATAAATGTCGACTAATCCTCCTCGTACCGCGAATTGTCCGGGTTCTTCACAAAGGATTTCAGACGAATAACCAAGGCTCGTTGCGAGTTCTTCACAGAAGGATTCGAAATCCAAATTTTGTCCCTTGGTGATCCTTACTTCACTTTTTTGATGATCAATCAGGCGCGGGCAGGGGGAAAGCAAGGCTTCGGGCGTTGTTGCAATGAGAAGGCACTCATTTGCCCCCGTTCCTTGTTCGGCGGACTGCATTTTGGAGAGCACGCTGATTCGGTCGCAATCTCTTTCGAAAGCATCTGGGTGCGAAGGGTTCGGAGATTCGTCAAAAACGAAAAACGAAATTTCCTTTTTGGGTTCGAGGAACTCAATCAAACCAGCAACATCTTCTCCCCAAAGTTCTGATTTTGAAATGGATTCGGCTATAAGAACGCTCACCTGGTGTTGGCCTGAAGCAATCAGGTTTGCTGCGATTGGAGCGTTGGAAGCTTCGGGTATCGAGGGGAAGAAGAGGGATTGATTTCCCCCTGGCACTTGCACCCTTTTCATCAGCTTCCCGTTCGCTGGGTAGGATGGTGTTCTGATCTAAGGCCGGTCAACGCCTCGCCCGCAGCTTTTTCTTCGGCTTCTTTTTTGCTTTTACCTGAACCTTGAGCGATTACTGCACCTCCAATGGTTACTTGCATGAGAAATCTTTTGTTATGAGGCGGTCCCTCCTCCCTCAAGAGATGATACTTTATTTTCTCTTCCGGGTTTTGGGATTGAACGAATTCCTGAAGTTGGCCTTTGGGGTTAAAGCCACTTTCCCCTGCTTCAAGCATCTGATTTACATCACCCAACCACCGCAAAACACACCTCTGCGCGTCGGGCCATCCACCATCCAAATAAATGGCTCCAATGATTGCTTCGATTGCATCCTCCAGGGTCGATGGGCGCAAGTGACCTTGGTTCTTTCTTTCCGTTCGACTGACTTGCAGAGCCTCAGGGAGTCCGAGCTTACTCCCCAAGCTTGCTAAAGTGGATCCGCGGGCCAAAACCGCTTTCTTTCTGCTGAGAGAGCCTTCATCATCATTGGGGTACAGTTCGTAAAGATGAAGGGAGAGGATCCCTCCTAGGATGGCATCTCCTAAAAACTCAAGTCTCTGATTGTCTTCCTTACCCTTTGTATGCTCGTTGAAAGAGGGATGGGTCAAAGCTTGTTCGAGTAGGGAAGGGTTTCGGAAAAAGTATCCCATTCGTTTTTCCAAAAGTCTAATTTTCTTCCGCAATTCAACTGGGATGGCCGATTCACCCTTCTTTTTCACAAGAGCACCGGACAGTCGCTGGAGCAGTTTCATCCCAAAGCGATCGGCTCGCTGAAAAAGCGATTTTTTATTTCTTGAGCAAGAGCTGCGTAAGCAATTGCACCTGGGCTTTGTTTGTCGTATTCGAAAATCGTCTTTCCGAAACTCGGGGCTTCGCTTAAACGGACGGTTCTAGGTATTGCGGTTTTGAAAATTTGCTTGGGGTAGTGCTTGTTCACTTCGAGCCAAACTTCATAAGACAATCGTGTTCGGTTGTCATACATGGTCATTACTATGCCACCGAGTGACAAGTTTTCGTTGGCACCCGAATTTTTTAATTGTTCGATCACGCTTACAATTTGCCCCAATCCTTCGAGTGCAAGGTATTCCGACTGCAGAGTCACGATTAAGTGATCTGCCGAGCATAGTGAGTTCATGGAGAGGAGACCAAGGGTAGGGGGACAATCGATCAGAATCGCTTTCAATCCATAATTATTCTTAAGGCTTCCGAGTGATTGCCTTAACTTCCCGAGATAATGGTCTTGCTGACTCAGTTCCAATTCAGCTGCCGCCAAATCCAGTTCCGAGGGTACAATCCATAGGTTTTTTCTCCCTGTAGATTGAACACGATTGGCTAGATCGCTTCCTGTGAGAAGAGGTTCGTAGACACCGAACCCCGATTTTTTTTCCATTCCAAAGGAACTGGTTGCATTTGCTTGAGGGTCCATGTCCACGATTAGGGTGGGAACCCCCATTGCAGCAAGTGCATGTCCAAGGTTTACGGTCGTCGTGGTTTTTCCCACTCCTCCTTTTTGATTGGCTATGGCTAAGGTTATCGCTGACATCGTTATGAATGGAACCTATGATTCAGTCGTTTTCTGTCGAGTGGTAAAGGGATCGAATTCGAATTTTGAAAAAGCGATTTACGCCTGTGGTAAATCGCTGACTGAAAAATATTACTGCGGGTACTGCTTAAGATATTCGGTCTTCAAACAGGAGGCAACCACGACATTGACCCAATCACCTTCGCTCTTGGTGTGTTCGCGAAGCACACCTTCCCGTCTCATCCCAGAAGCCTCAACGGCGTTTATGTGAAAAGGGCGGTTGTCGAATGAGTGCATCGACATTTTATTCAGGTTAAGCTTCATGAAGACAACTCTCATAAGCAAGTTAATGATTACACTGCAATCCGTACCGTATTGGAATGGATCCTTTAATCGATCTGTCTCAAAGAGAAAAAATGCTTTGGTATGAGCATCCTTCCAATTAAAATCGTAGAGACTGGCATATCCGATAAGCTTGTTTTCCAAGGTAAGTCGGAGAAGGATCAGGTCAGGTTTGGATTGAGAAAACTGGGGTTTCACCTTTTCGTTAAAAAAAGTGGTCTGCTGGGAGGAAGTGATTGGCTCATTTTGATGGAGGCAAGCGATCTGTTCGTTTCTCCACTTCATGATTTCAGCAGCGTCCTCGATTTTTATGGGGCTTAGTTCGTAAGCCCGAAACTGTCCTCGGTAACCGGAGAGGGCAAGGTAACTACTGGATGGGGAAGATGCCTGTGATGTGAATTTTTTGAAATCCATCTGGTTAATTTTGGGATAAAAAACTTGCGAGTTCGGAAACGACTTGATCCTGTTCAGACTCTTCTAGTGTAGGGAAAAGGGGAATGCTTAGGCAACCTGCAAAATATTTTTCGGCTCCAGCTAGAGAGAGTTTTCCAACGAGTTTTTCAAAATAAGGATGTCGATAAAGGGGAATGTAGTGAATTTGCGTAAGGATTCCTGATTTTTTTAGGAATTTGTGGGCTTTATCGCGTAAA
>MDTB01202934.1_pt1 | contig 11499 bp, 11 predicted proteins | sample 811161 | NCBI WGS metagenome assembly MDTB01 (sample SAMN05326650, study PRJNA326480) | marine metagenome | isolation source: seawater | place: Mediterranean Sea | collected 2009
AAAACTTGGCTTTACGGTCGCGTCGATTTATTGCACTTCTCTTGACGTCCGTTCATATTATGAAGAGGTGGCGAGTGAAATTGCGGATAATCCTATTGACCCCTGGGCGACCGAAAAATGGTTCTATGAGAAAACCGAGGCAGGACAGCTCATTTTAAAAGCTAGGCGAGCAATGCGTGATAGTGATGTGGATAAATCCGCATGGTTTGGACTTGTTCCTGCTGGCAGAGAGTAAAATTTTTATCACCACTTATCTCCGATCTGTGGGCTCATATAAAAAGTGTGCTTTTCGAGTGCATGGTGCGCGATTTTGGAGCGATGTTCGCATATTGTCGGGCTTACCGTTAAAAGCCGCATGGGGTTCTTGCCGCGCCAATGCTAAGCGCTGGTGTTTGCAAAATATGCATTGCTCTTGCTCATTCAAAAATAATTCAATTATTTCCTGACTTTAACCAAAAAATGTGATTTATGCATAATATGTATTAAAAAGTAACATTTCATGTCCCTTGTGCATGGCAGGCATTTTGCTTGGTAATTTCTGACTTCACACCAAGCCGAGGATACCGATGATGTATAGAGCAATGGTTTTTGCAAGCATTATTCTTACTGGATGTGCTTCTCAAGACAGTTTGAAATACTCTCCTACACTAGAAAAAGCGCATAGGAAATCGATGGGGGATACCGTGGAGGTTTGCAGTGGCAGGCATCCTAAACATCTTGAATGCACAGTAATGGACAAGCGTCGTGTTGAGCATCAATTGTCTAACATTCTTGGCCATTTTTGACGCATTTAGCTATCGTTTATTTGACTATAGAAGTTGATACAGTTAATTGCGTTGAGCCAAACCAAGCGATTCCTTCAGATAATACTATTGATCTACGTCAGCACGTTCGACAAGTTTTATTAGGTGCGTCCTGAGTTCGTTTGCAAGATTTTATTTTTATCAGTTACGCTATAAAAGTCGTTATTCTTTCAATTTCTATCAGAAAACTCTTCCCATCAGGAAACTGCTTCCCTCACATGTTTTTATAGCCATTGGTTCAATTCGGTACTAAAATCAATCCAACGGCGGTAGGATCAAGTGCCAGAAAAAATAAAAAAGTTCTCGGAATTGTTTAGCCCTCAATGGGATTACTTGAATGGGTTCAAGAAAGAAAGTCAATTTAAAAAGTCCTGATACTTGCCCCTAACTCAATTCTTCGTCTTTAAAACACGCTATTTGAGAAGGGATATAGCTATGAAAAAAATTCTTTTACTTGGCAGCGGAGAATTGGGGAGAGAGTTCACAATCAGTGCTAAACGCTTGGGATGCTCAGTCATTGCTTGCGATAGGTATGCCGACGCTCCTGCAATGCAAGTTGCAGACCATTGTGAGGTATTCGATATGCTTGATGGCGAGATGCTTTCTCAGGTTATTGATAAGCATGGGGCTGACCTAATTGTGCCGGAAGTTGAGGCGATTCGCACAGAAGTATTGCTTCAGAAAGAGGAACAAGGTCACACTGTCGTGCCAACCGCCAGAGCAGCAAATTTTACCATGAATCGGGACCGCATACGAGACAGAGCAGTTGAATTGGGGCTGCGCACCCCCAATTTCTACTATGCAGAATCAATGGATGAACTCGACACATTTGCTGAAAAAGTTGGGTTTCCTCTGGTAATAAAACCGGTGATGAGTTCTAGTGGGAAGGGGCAGAAGACCGTAAATTCAGCGGGAGATCTTGAGTCGGCATGGTTCTATGCCATTGAAAATATGAGAGGCGATCGAAAGCGAGTCATTTTAGAAGAATTTATTAACTTTGAGTTTGAAATTACCTTGTTGACGGTAAAACAACACCAAGGAGACACCCTATTCTGTCCGCCCATAGGGCACTATCAGGAGCGCGGTGACTATCAAAATAGTTGGCAGGAACAACCGATGTCAGATTCGTTGCTTCAGCGGGCAAAGCACATGGCTAAAGTTGTTACCGACGATTTGGGAGGCGCCGGAATATTTGGAGTTGAATTTTTCGTTACTAAGTATGATGTTATATTCAGTGAACTCAGCCCCCGGCCCCATGACACTGGCATGGTTACCATGTTCACACAGAATTTGAGTGAATTTGATTTGCATGCCCGCGCAATTTTAGACTTGCCGATTCCCAAGATACGATTAATTCGCGAGGGTGCCAGCCACGTGATTCTGGCCAAAGAGAGTGGCGACAAATTCGGCTTTGTTGGAGTAGATGAGGCGCTAAAAATCTCTGATGTCGATGTAAGAATTTTTGGCAAGCCAACTACGCGACCCAACAGAAGAATGGGAGTGGTTTTGGGGCCGAACTTGGAAAGCGTGACAAACGCGGCTAGCATAATAAAAGTTGTTTGAGGTCAGTCAGAGAATCAGTGGTATTGCAATCATCTTTATTGACTTCGGTGCTTCCTCATTCATAATCTAAGCTTTCAACTGTAAATAAAAGGAGGTGATCCAGTGTCTGGTAATTATTGTTTCACTGGGAGCCGCTCGGCTCCCTTTTATTTTGCGAGGCCTGGTTGTTCAATCCTCGGAGATCACTAAAAAGAATTTGTAAAAGACCTATCAATGGTCTTTTTTTTTCGGGTTGCCGTAGCTCAGAGTTAAAGGTAAGTGTAATTTTCGGGGTAATGTGGTTTCGTGCGTAGACTCTTTTCAAGTGACATGATCAAACGTGGGGGCATTGGCTTAATAGTTTTCTTTACTTTGAAGGGCCTATTTTATTTGGCTGTGATTGCGGCGGGCTATTTCTTAACTCAGACGTGACTCTAATTGTTGATTCTAACCAACTCGGATATTGCAGATCGTCGCTGTTGGCAAATTGCTTTGCATGTCCCTCCCGGCAAACCCCCAAAGGACGTTTTCACAGAACTGCTAACCCAGCTAGTAATGGTTACTATCCTCTCTAAAATTGACTTGTTAAAAACGAGATCGGATGACATTACTGATGGGTAAGTTGATTGATGGTATTTGGTATGTATCTTGAAGTGGTGACTCTGAAGGGATTGGAATATTCATGCGCCAGCCCAGAACCCTCGTGGATATAATTTCGCCCACACATCCAGTTTATCGTCCCGACGCCAATCGATATCACCTCTATGTGAGCTATGCCTGTCCCTGGGCAACTCGCGCGCTCATATATCGGCAGCTCAAGGGACGTGAAGATTATCTTTCAGTGGATGTGGTGCATCCGGATATGCTGGAGGACGGTCGGGTTTTTGACGAATCCTTTGCTGTTGCTACAAGAGAATCTCATCACGGCTTAAAGTACTTGCGTCAGATTTATCTGCAAACTGAGCCATGGGTGAGTGCAAGCGTCACAGTGCCCGTACTTTGAGATAAAGAGACTGAGTCAATTGTTAATAATGAGTCATCTCAGATTATTAGAATCTTTAAATCAGCGTTTGATGATCTTAATGGCAAAACTGAAGACTTTTATCTGTCGTCATTGCAGCCTGAGATAGATGATTTAAGTGAGAAAATCTGTAAGACAGCAAACAATGGCGTTTACAAAACCGGATTTGCGACGAATCAAATAATTTATGATGAGGCGGTCACGAGCTTATTCAAAACCCTCGACGAGTTAGATCAGAGGTTAGAATCCTCCGAGTACCTCCTCGGGGATGAAGTGACGGAAGTTGATCTGCGCTTGATTCCTGCTTTGCTGAGATGCGACGTTGTCTACTTCACTCATTTCAAGTGTAATTGGAAGCGAATAATAGATTACAGAAATCTTCATCGATACATGCTAGGGATGTACTCGATTCCAGCAACTAAAGAAACCTTCCACCTCGATCATATAAAGCGTCATTATTATTTTAGTCTCGAGAGAATTAATTCCCACAGGATCACTCCCAAGGGTTCCCAACAAATTTTCTAAGCATCTGGTCGCAAGTTAGTCTACTTTCCTTTAGTTGCTAAAGCTTCAATATTTCTTCCAGCAGTGAAGACCCTTTTATTCTTAGCGCGACTGAGTGTCCGGGGCCTTGGTCTTTAAAAGATTAATTTAGTCATTAGGTTTTTGCGAAAGTTCAGCTGGGCAAGCCGATATGGCTCTCTTTTTTGAAAATGTAAGAAAAGATGGAAAAATAGGAGCGTTTATGCGGACTAAGTTGTCAATGCACTGATACACTGGGCGCTGTGAAGTTGAATACCCTCAATTATATAAATTGTTGATCAGGTTATTCTGATTTTTCAGTGGTTCGAGCTCAATTTTTGGGCCCAAATTAGGACTGATTTTGTTAAGGATTCAGAAATATGAATTTAAAAGAACACAAAAGAACGCCAGCTCTATTTGCTCAGTGGCGAGAGGCATCGGAAAGCTCGTCAAAAGAAAAACAAGCTTATTACGAATTAGTGCGACATACCTATAGGGGTACAGAGTTCTGCGATGAAAAACTTCAGTCTGCACATCATGAGCTGCATCATGGTGGTGTGAATGGGGCAAGTAGAAAACTTAAGAGGAATTTGAAACTGTAGCCCCTGATTTTGCGATGTTATTATTTTCAAAGTCCGCTTTAACTTTGCCTTTTTGGGCAGGAGCCTATTCCAGAATGAATGATAGCAAGAGAAGCCTCACTGGCCGAAAACCAATTCATGAACTAATCGAAGGCGAGCATTATTATTTTGAGAGAGGGCTAATGGTTCTAACTGAGCGCTATCACTTAGCAAGAGGTTACTGTTGCGGTAATGCCTGTCGCCACTGCCCCTATGATCATGAGAATGTCAAGGAATAGTGTTTTTTAAGTAGATAGTGTCTCGTGAAGCTCATGCAGCCTTCGGAGGTTTCGATATAACGGCAAGCGCTTTGCTAAAATCTGATTCCTCCAAAGATGTTCCAATGAATACCCCTGCTGGTGTAGAAAACGAAATCAAGGAAAAAGAAATATGAATGAAGGGCATGAAACGCGTATCCCAAAAAAATTCTATGAGTCAGAACTGAAACGTCTGCATCTGGAGTTAATCAAGCTCCAGCAGTGGGTGCGCGACAGTGGTGCTCGCGTGGCAGTCATATTCGAGGGTAGAGACGCTGCTGGAAAAGGTGGCGTGATAAAACGCATTACCTCCCCTCTCAACCCCCGTTTCTGCCGAGTTATTGCATTGGGAACACCGTCTGACAGAGAAAAGACGCAGTGGTATTTCCAGAGATATGTTGAGCATCTGCCCGCTGCTGGTGAAATAGTAATTTTTGATAGAAGTTGGTACAACCGAGCCGGAGTCGAGAGAGTCATGGGTTTTTGCTCGGAAACACAATATCATGAGTTTTTAATGGCGTGCCCGACTTTTGAGAAGCTTTTGATTAACGATGGGATTAGGTTGATAAAGTACTGGTTCTCAGTCAGCGACAAAGTTCAAGAAGACCGCTTTCAGGAGAGGGCCAATAACCCACTCAAAAATTGGAAACTCAGCCCAATGGATATCGAAGCGAGAAATCGCTGGATAGAGTACAGTCAAGCCAAAGATGTCATGTTTGAACATACTGATAAAAACGAAAGTCCCTGGTGGGTCGTAAACGGCGACGTTAAAAATAAGGCCCGACTTAATTGCATTGCCCATCTTCTGAGCCAATTTAATTACAGTCTCGCAAAAGGGGATCCTCCTGAGTTGCCGAAACGAAGAGCTAGGCGGGGTATCGAGAGGCCTCCCATCGAGTCGCAAAGGTTTATTCCCGAGACTTGGTAATCTCAGCTTGCCGAGAGCCCCTTTCATACCATCAAAGTGAGCATAAGGTGAGACGAGTCTGTGCGATTCGCCGAACACTTTGGGCTAATAAGAAGCTTTTTTTAGGTTGCTTAAGCACTTGGCTTCAGAGCTCTCCTGACCACGTCATGTTAATTCACACCGTCTAGTAAATTTTTGAGGCCGACGATATTAATGCCCACTCCCAACTACGTTGGTTCAAAACTGAGTGAGAAAAAACTGCGTATTAAACATAATAAACGTATTGAGCCACGCTATTTATGTCTACTTAGTTGTTTAACAAGGTTTAAAAAAAGCCAAGCTTCATCGTAGTTTCTTGCTTACTGAAACCGATCTCAACCTGCGGCGACTTAAGGTTAACAATAGACTTAGACTCAATTATTGTAAAGCTCAATAGAAATGAAAAAAAAGGGGGACGCGATGTCCAAAATCAAGCTTCTAGTTCTGTTGATGAATATTGCCTTTGCCAACCTGATGTCAGCCGTTTTGTGGACTTACTTTTCGGTAGGCACGTTAGTTGTGACTCCTCCCGATGGTTCCTCGGCGCTTCTTTTTACTCTTCTTTGCTTGACTCCATTTGTTACTGTTGCTTTTTTGGCTTTTGAACAACCTAACATGTTTGCCAGGTTTAAAGCTTAGCTAGAACTATACCTGTTTTATATCAATGATTTGCGGCCGAAAAACTTTGAAACGGCAAATTTTTTAAAAAGCCAAGTCCTCATGTGACATAGCCTAAACGAGTTATCAAGTAGCCATAAACATGTGAGTGTTGGAGTGCGAGAAATCTGTGAATAACAATAACCCGATTAATATAATTTGGTTCAAAAGAGACCTGAGACTGCATGATCACGCACCCCTATCGGCTGCTGTAAGATCTGAGACTCCAACCGTGCCTCTATATATTGTGGAGCCAGATTACTGGGCGCAAAAGTTTTCGTCGTTCCGACATTGGCAGTTTGTTCTAGATTGTATTGAGGAATTGAGAATAGAATGCAATAAGCTTGGACAGCCACTCGTAATCCGCAAAGGCGCGGCAACTGCTGTATTTCAAGAGCTTTTCAAGAATTACAAAATTGAAGGTATCTTCGCCCATCAAGAAACCGGAAACGAATGGTCACGAAGACGAGATCAGCGTGTTCGTGACTGGTGCGCTTACAACTCGATAAGGCTCCATGAATATCCGTCAAATGGTGTTGTGCGAGATTTGACTAGTAGAGATAATTGGTCGAAAGTCAGGGATAATCGGATGTTAGAGCCAATCATTCCTGCGCCGACCAGACTTCGAGGTGTCACTGATCTTCACATCGGTGACATGCCCTCCTGTAGCGATCCATTTTTTGGATACCAGAGCGAGGAGTCAAATCAAAGAGGTGGAAGTGCTGCTGGCAAAGCCGCCGTAAAAAATTTTTTACGGCACAACTCAAAAAAATACTTGCGGCACATTTCCGAGCCTAACCTATCGAAAAAATATTGCTCTAGGATCTCACCTCACCTCACATGGGGTAGCTTGTCCGTAAAAGAGATGATCAGGTCTTTGCAATCCCGATCCGGAGAGCTCGTTAATTCGGTGGACAACTCATGGAAACGAAACTTAAGGGCATTCGAATCCCGCCTAGCCTGGAGGTGCCATTTCATTCAGAAGCTGGAGGACCAACCGAGCATTGAGACTGCTTGCATGCACTCAGCCTTTGAGCAATTGCGTAGCGCAGAAAGTGGAGAGCAGTTTTATAACGCCTGGTCTATTGGAATGACAGGTTATCCGATTATTGATGCTTGCATGCGAAGCTTAAATCATTGTGGCTGGATAACCTTTCGTATGAGAGCAATGCTTGTAAGTTTTGCGAGTTACAATTTATGGATAGATTGGAGGAGGTCTGGATATCACCTTGCGAAGCTGTTCACTGATTATGAGCCGGGAATTCATTACAGCCAGCTTCAGATGCAATCGGGCGTTACATCAATCAACGCGATCAGGATCTATAATCCGTTGAAGCAATCGTTCGACAATGATCCGGGGGGTAATTTTATTCGCTCTTGGGTTCCGGAGCTCAAGGGCGTTACAGAGCCTTGGATCCATCAACCCTGGAAAATGTCTGGATCGTTGCAATCGAACTTTGGTTGCATCGTGGGCAAGGATTACCCAAAACCCATTGTAGATCATGAAATAACTGCCAAACTGGCTCGGCAGAGGATCAAAGCAGCGAGCCAGGGCGAGGATTTTCGCGCCGAATCTAGACAAGTTTTTGACAAGTTGGGAAGCCGTCAACGGAGCAACTGGCGTCGACCCAAGGATGATGGCAGACAATTGCCTCTTTCGCTATGATTGATGCCAAAGATACGTTGTAAGCGCTTGGGTTTTCGTATTGATGACTGAGAAGAGGCTCCGAGGAAATTTAAGGCACAAATCTTGATTTATCGACAGTGAGATTTGAAAGCTTACACTCCCGTTCGATATATTTTGCGGCTTAACGGGTTCAACAAGCCTTCGAGGTCCGATTTTATGAGAGAGAGGTTGTGGTTTTGACTATAACATTACTGGAATTATCAAAGAGATCAGTTCTCGATAAACTGATCTTTCATTCAGTGGACTTGAGCCTTTATCAGGTCTCTGCCATCGTGGATGGCAACGAGGTCTATGTAACAGATGATAAAGGAAAATACTTGCGCACACGGAGCCTTTCGGAACTTCGCAAACTGTTCCGAGACTGCCGAGCTTGGCGCACTGTGTTGAGACATACGAGTGCATACGATGAGATGATTGGTGGTCCAGAATCATATGGTAACAACATGCTTGAAGTAAGATTAGGGAATAACAATTTTGATGCGGATCCGTTTGGCACTTGAAATCGCTTTTGTCCAGAAAATTTTTTGAGCCTAATTGCTAGCCCAGGACGGGTCGATCTGGAGACCATGATCGCGCTGTTTGCAGAACGATGGAGATTTGGCAAAGCCCTGATTCCATGCTGCCAGAAATGAGAAGGAACTACTTTGCTAACCGACATGGATTACTTGCGTGAGACACTTGAGCTTGGGGTGGCAGGGGGATTTTTAACCAGCGCTCAAAAGGATAAAATTAACAAGTTCCTTGACGAACCAGAGGTAAACTCGTCAAGCGTTATCGCGGCAAATATGCATGCGGCACAGTCCAGAACTAGCCTCATGTTTTTCCTCCTCGGGTGTGCCGACGAGTATTGGGATAAGAAGGGGATAGAGGTTTAAGGCTGGATGGCACACCAGAGTGGGAAGGTTCTCGTAGTAAATAATTATGGCGCCTTGTTCTTTTGTTCTGACAATCGACTATTAATTAAGGCCACTCCCATAGCGTATTATTTGTTTGTTTATGACCGGAAATCTGGCGCAGAAAAGGGCGGTATTACGCAATATTTTTAAAGGCATATGATCGTTACTAAATCCAAAGTAGAAGGCGTCAATTGCCCCCATCATTACTGAATTCGCCGCGCGTCGCCGAAGGTCATACTTTTTGAGCGCCCTTGATGATGACCAATCCCGATTGCGGCGAGTTTCTTCACGGAAGGTGTCAATTAGTGCAGACACGTCCTGAAAACCCAGATTAACACCTTGTCCAGCCAGAGGATTGATGGTGTGGGCGGCATCGCCCGCAAGCAACACGTTTTTATGCACATAAGACTTTACATGATGTTTGCTTATTGGAAAGGATGCTTTGCCTTCAATCTTAATAGGTCCAAGCTCTATTGGAAATTCCCGGCTTAACTTCTTCGAGAGTTGATCATTAGACAATTTTGATAGTGCCCTTATTTTGTCGACAGAGTTGTACCAGATTAATGAACCTTGTTTGTCTGTTAATGGCAAAAATGCTTGGGGGCCTTGAGGCGTGAATCGTTGCCAGGCGACTTTACCCTGAGGCGATAAGGTTTTGGCAGATGCCACGAGGCATGCTTGTTTGTACTGACCTCCTGATGAGCCAAACGGGAAAGCATTTCTCACGGCTGATTGCATCCCATCAGTGCCTATAAGGAGGCGACCTGACAAACTGGCGCCGTCATTTAAGTGGACTATGGCTTGGCCCGGCTCAAGGATAAAACCAGCGCACTCAGCTGGACAGAAAAACGTGATATTCTCGTTGGCCGTCGCGATTTCCCAGAGAGCTAGTTGGACGACTCTGTTCTCTACGATAGCGCCCATATCTGATCGGCCTATTGAGTGAGCAGTGAAAGTAACATCTCCGTAGGTGGGGTTCTCCCAGACTCGCATTTCTTCGATATGGCACAACCGCATTCTCTCGATTGTCGCCCAGGCCCCAAGTTCTGTGATGGTATCAATTGTTTTCGGGCTGAGGGCGGACACGCGCAGATCATAGTCTTGCTCACTGCTGAACGGGAGTGGCTTGCGTGCCTCTATAATGGCAATTTTTAGTCCGATTTTCGCAAGGCCGACTGCAGTCGCTAATCCTATCATGCCGCCTCCGCAAATTAAGATGTCATAGTTACCTTGGGTCAATTTGTCCTCCATGATTTTCTTACCAATTGCTTTTACAATTGGCAAGATTTTACGCGTTTACAATTTGCTAACCAACAAGTGCTGCTAATTCTTGGCTCTTGGACATAAGATCAATCGCTGAAGCACTTTACCGTAAACTTAGGCGCAGGCAAAAGATAATTTCTCCTTCGGAAGTCCGCTGAGATAATCAATGCAATAACGATGAATGGCAGGCTTCTTGTCATGTCGCACGCAACGTAAGCGGCTTATACTTTCTAATGCTTTGCCCTCGAAGCCAACTTATCATTCACAGACTCTGAGGAAATATAGTTTTGCATTAATTCGTTTTAGACGGAGAACACCTTAAACTCTTTTTACTCCGTCCTAAATGTTATAATGAAGATAGTGGGTATAGGCTCTGCATCTAAAAGAACGGTTAGCATGTTTTGGAGTTCGTGAAAACCTGCCAGTGCATGCCTAGCTGAGTATTAAGTTCGCAAAGGCTCTCGACCATCTGAGCAACTAGGAAAGAATTGCAATCATGGCAATCATTATTCAGCGCTTGCTGGCAAACGCAATTTCAGCCCACCAAGCCGGGCGAAAATCAGAAGCGGCCAAATTATACTGCAGCATACTCGAGCTTCAACCAGACCATCCTGACGCTAATCACAATCTCGGTATCTTAGCTCTAGATGATGGAAGACCTGATGAGGCTAGGGAACTTGTGCAAAAATCTTTAGCTTTAGATCCAAATGTTGAGCAGTTTTGGGTGAGCTTTATTCGTATTGTTTGCAAGATGGAAAGATATGATGAGGCAAGAAAAGCAATCGAGAGCATGAAACTTTCCGATTTTTCAGGCGATACACTCTTTCGACTCGAGAGGATGATAAATTTACTCGAGGAAAAACAAAGTTCTGAGTTGTCTGATGATCCATCTCAGCAAGACATTCAAGATTTAACCGAACTGTTTGATCAAGGTAAATTCCAGCAAGTCTTGGATGAGGCAGGAGAGTTATCGAGGAGATTCACTAGCTCGTTGCTTCTGACGAACATCGAAGCTGCATCAAATGCTCAAATAGGCAACTATGGTGCATCGATAGAGCAATATCGAAAAATCATTTCCTTAGCGCCTAATTATGCTGAAGCCCACTACAACCTCGGATCTGTGTTGTGGGATATGGGCGATAGAGACAAAAGTCTGCAAAGCTATCAGAGGGCAGTTAAGATCAAGCCAGATTATGCGGAGGCGCTCAACACCATTGGGGTCTTGATGCAAGACATGCGTGACTCAGACGAGGCGATCAAATATTTCAAGCAAGCAGTCGCGATC
>MDTB01227578.1_pt1 | contig 11499 bp, 13 predicted proteins | sample 811161 | NCBI WGS metagenome assembly MDTB01 (sample SAMN05326650, study PRJNA326480) | marine metagenome | isolation source: seawater | place: Mediterranean Sea | collected 2009
GCCCCAACCCGATGACATAACCTTGCGAGACGAGGTACGTTTGATGGCAGCGGCCAATAGGCTGGATGCAAGTAGCAATGTGATGAATAGATGCGAAAACTCAAGGCTTTACCAGATCATGCATCCTGAGTCTGGTAATGATCTCAGTGAAGAGGATGCAAAAGAAAAGCGCCACAATGAGCTAAACCATGAGCGTTGTGTGAGTCTAGTCGTGTTGCTCCTTATGATAGCTGGAGTGGTAGCATTTATTAAAAAACTATCAACAGAGAATGATGTAACTAGATCTCCAACACCTATGCCATCACCATCTAATACATTTTACTAGCTGACTTATGATCACGACCACGATTATTTCGTTCTAAAATAGTGGCAAACAAAGCTAATTCTAAAGAAACCTGGTATCGTTGAGTTTAGAATGAGAAAGTCAGCAACTACAAAGATCATCAAAAGGCCCCCAAAAAGTAAGTCGACGGTTAATGATTTTTTGAAGCTTTGATTTGCAATTTAGGTTGTGGGTATCTGATTAATAGTAAGCGTCACACGTACTACACCTTAGTTGAAGATAATCTGGCACTATTGCCATGGAATATTGATCTCGTTAAAGTGACTACTAAAGATCAATATCTTACGCTTTTTTATAATTTAAATTACGACGCCCACGAAAAACACATAACCGTCTCTATTTTTGTACCATGCACAGATTCATTTACCGGAGAGGTGATTTGCAAATACTGATCAACTAATGGAGAGACTGGTCTGACGCACCTATCATTAAAATCAACAGGGTGCTCTCCAGCCGCAAAATCACTCGCAATAGATCTCCAGCACTCTTTTTCCTCTGGTGTTCTGACCCGCATCTCCACAGTGATAGGAGGACTCGATAACCATTGAGTATTACTGGCGATTTTTTCTTCTAAAATACAAAACAAAAGTACTGGAGAAACGAGCTTTGGATCATAGGGTAGAGGGAAGAATGATTGAAAATACTCGTTAGGTGTCATGCTTTCATCAACTCAGCATTCGATCGATATTTTTTCATTCACACCTAACGGTTTCGCGGGGTTACCACGACGATTGGTTTTACCGCTTCGTAAGTATGTCTGATATTTTAAAAAAGAAATAGGTCGATCCTCATCGATTGATACCGTCTTATCGCTCACCCATTCGTCACCTTTTTTTACAGGCTACACTTTTTTTTGCAGCGAAAAGATAGCGCATTGCAATACCAACCTAACAAAGTGAGCGCACTGCGTGCCAGCCGACTCAGGATGATTGGATCTTGTCATACTCACATTTCTCCGCGCGCAAAACTTTACCACCATGTAGAAACTCATTTTAAACTCCATAAATGCTAGCTCTTGAAGATGCGACAAATTACGACGTTTATTGCTACCTTCTGCAGGATATTGATCATCTAAATCTTGAATAATCTGTAACGTCGAATGTCATATCGAGGAACCTGTTGGCCTGGCATGGTGCGACACGAGCTCCAATGCCTTGCTAATTCTGAAAAAGAAAGCTCTGTTTCACCTTACCTTATAAGTTTCAAAAAAAAAATTAAAAAGTTAATAATAATTTGGGTAGGATATTGTTGATATTGATCGTTGAGGTTATTATCGCGAGAGAAACCACAATAGTTAATTGTGACGCAACCCATTCATTACACCAATGAACCCATTCGCTTTTTTGTGAGAGATGCTGACATGAACATCGCCTTGTTAATTAAAAAACAAGGCTAGCATCATATTATTTGACTAGGATGTCGTTCGTGAGATGCTTACACTAGACTCTATCCATTTCACGTTGAAATCATGACGACAATACCTCATTGTGAGAAAGCGGAAGATGCTTGAACGTTATTACCCTAGAATATTGATCTTTTTGAATCAACACATAAAGATCGATAATTTACGTTATTTTTTTATCATTTAAATTTTGACGCTGACTTAAAAGTCATCAGTCTTATTTAAAGGAAAGCTTATCCAAAAATTAATAATAGTTTTAAGCTAGTTAAATTTTTTAGTTATGGTAACTTATTAATAATTCGTCATTTATAATGGGTCTTGAATGAGAGAAAAAGCACCACCTAGCTGTCCTTCACGAAAAGAAACCAAGCGTCCTTTAACGGATGAGTATGATGCGCTGGTAGGAGGTCCACATAGGAAGATTCAGACTGATGGCGGTGTTCTCGTTCTACCAGGATATCTTTGCTTATCTAACATAATGAATACTGCAGTAGATACCTATAATTCTACGTATGATCATAGTTCTTCTGTTAATCAGAGACAAATAACAAATATCAATTTGTTCCGTAAATGGTATAACAAACATCAATCGGATATTAAGACTTTTATTAATCTAAATAGCCAAAGCATACAGCCTGATAATAAAAACCAGTTACGAGCTGTCGAAGAAGTTGCTAGTGTGCTTCGTCCAACAAGTGATATGGTCGATTCATCAAGAGTCTCTTTATTGTCACACTGGTTGGGATTTTGTCGTGAAAAGCAATGGGTACAAGTATTGGATACCAATACCCATGAAGTCTTTTACTTTTCTCCCAACGGTGGTCCTATTGATAGAGATGTTGCTATGAAATGTTCTTTACTCATTTTTGAGATATTTTTTAAAGCCATAAATAGAACAGATATGGATAATTTTCTTACTAATCTTAAGACCTCTGCGATCATTCCCCGAATTACGTGTCATAGACCCTCATTGGGCTCTAGTTTTTCTAACGATCCTGGTAGGGAGCAAGGCACAAAGAGCGCAACTTTCAAAGACCCAAAAATAATACTGATTGAGGGAAGGATACGCGCATTGCTAGCATCACCACATCAACTTGAGCAGGATTTCGGGCTCAAACTATTGCGAAAAAATCGGTCATTCTGGAGTCATTTCTCAAGCACCGTGGTTTCTTTGATAATCAATACATTAACAAAAACAAAACGTGCAAACGAGTTACTAGAAACGTTTGCCGTTGTGGCTGTTCGTGCCAAGCATCATCAATTTGAACCCCATGATTTAGCCTTGATTGCTTATGGCTTAGCTAAATGCACGAACCAACAGATGATAGATAACGTTCTTTCTACTGAATTTATTGAGGCAGTTCATTGCAAGCTATCTCAATTTGAATCCCATGATTTAGCCATGATTGCTTATGGCTTTGCTAAATGCACGAACCAACAGGCGATAAATAACGATTTTTATACTGAATTTGTTGAGGCAGTACATTCCAAGCTATCTCAACTTAAACCCCATGATTTATCTATGATTGCTAATAGCTTTGCTAATTGCACGAACCAACAGGTGAGAGTTAAACTTTTTTCTGCTAAATTCGTTAACGCAGTTCATTCCAAGCTACCTCAATTTAAACCCCAACATTTACTAATGATTGTTAATAGCTTTGCTAAATGCAAAAACCAACAGGTGAGAGATATACTTTTTTCTACTGAATTTGTTGAGGCAGTTCATTCCAGGATACCTCAATTTGAATCCCATGATTCAGCCATGATCACTATGGCTTTGGAAAAACGCCGGGGTCAGCAGACCAATAATACATCTCCCCAGTTGGTTTGTTAGACAAATCAAAAAACAACTCGATAATTTGAACCTTTAGTATTTTGCTCTTAACACGCAATCCCTATCTAGAACATCAAAGACTGGAGAGACGCAGGGACTTGCAGTTTTGTTGCAATCTCAGTTAGATAATTTGAAAAAACCAACCTCTTTAACTAATTTACGAACATTAACGATTTAAATGAAAGCATATTGTATCTCTCACCAGACACAACGACTCGCGATACACAGTAACCGTCGCCATAAATTGCTTATTATTTGATTCTGTGCCTCACATGACGCACCTCATGCGCGCGACCACTACCTAGCCAGATAATCATTAAAAACTCTTTGGCGTAAGTTATTCTTATAGGAATAAGGGGATGGTTTTTTTATTGAATTTTCGTACACCAATTCGAAAATTGATGGTAGTTATGTGCATGGATCAACAAAAGGCTACTATGCTCTTGCTGCTTTTATCGTAAGATTTAACTAATTCTTGCCATTCACCTATCAATTTACTTGGTGCCATATTTTACTCGAGGTTTATGCAAAACCAAAGTATGACTAAGTAAAATTATTAACTAGGGTATAGTTGATAAAACGCATACGATACAGATGGCGAGCAAGATGCACGAAGTCAAGCATGCCGTAGGTGAAACACAGACTGAATCAAAGAGAACAATGGAGCTTTCTTTCAGCATCTTAAGTAATGATGGCGATGATTAGCGTTACATGTAAATAACACAATCTAATAAAACAGACCATCGCACCATACCAAAGAGGCCTCATCAAGCTGCACGACAGTCAAAAGCAATCTAATGCCGCTTCATGGAGAATAAAAAACTGTAGAAGATATTGGCAATAGATAAATCTTGAGCTAACTCTTGCTGCTGTTATACCGAAGCATCGTCAGCGTTAGTGGCATTAAACTAAGGATATCTTTGATCAAATACATTGCTAGGTAAAAAAATCAAAGACCCAAAGGCACTAACAATAAGAAACTGGACGAAAAATCGAGCAAAAAGCAGACTTCTAGTCTTCGTGGTGATCTCGGCGATCAGCAATTTCAACGAAACACATTTGAGCCTGATCACCAGCACGATGACCACACTTAAGTAAGCGTAAATAACCACCTGGGCGATCCACGTGTCTTGGGCCAAGCTTTGTGAATAGCTTTGCAACAGCCATGTCATCGCGTAAACGAGCAAATGCCAAACGACGATTAGCAACGCTATCATTTTTAGCCAGTGTAATAAGCGGCTCAAGAAAGCGTCGAAGCTCTTTCGCCTTGGGCGTGGTCGTTTTTATCAACTCATGCTTGATTAGAGACGTAGCCATGTTTCTGTACATAGCCTTACGATGTGAACTATTTCTATTGAGCTGTCGGCCAGCTTTACGATGATGCATACAAAACCTTGATCTTTTTTGTTATTTACTCATGTCTTCAGGCGGCCAAGTATCAATAGCCACGCCTAAATTCAACCCACGCTGAGATAACACAGCTTTAATTTCCATTAGCGACTTTTTACCCAGATTCGGTGTCTTCAACAAATCATTCTCAGAACGTTGTACTAAATCACCAATGTAATAGATATTTTCAGCCTTCAAACAATTTGCAGCACGAACCGTTAATTCTAAATCATCAACAGGACGCATTAATACAGGATCAATGGCACTTTCTTTATCAGCATTTGAGTACTTTTCTTCTTTTTGCAAATCAGCAAAAGCTGACAACTGAAATTGGAGTAAAGTAGCAGCATGTCGAATGGCAGCCTCAGGTCCAAGTGTACCATCTGTTTCTAAATCAATGATCAGCTTATCAAGATTTGTTCTGTTTTCAACACGTGTATTTTCGACCTGGTAGGAAACTCGTCTAACCGGAGTGAATGTTGCGTCTAATTTTAATGTGCCTACCGTTGACACTTCATCTTCATCAACAACACGAGCTGATACGGCTTCATAGCCTGTACCAACCACAACTTTTAATGTCATGTTAAAGTCAACGTCTTGGGTTAAGTTAGCAATAACCAATTCAGGATTAACCAACTCAACGTCGTGATCCAAAGCAATGTCACCAGCAAGTACTGGACCAGCAGTATTTTTACGTAGATGCAAGGTGACTTCTTGTCGATCCTGCATAATAAAAGCAACGTGCTTTAGATTCATCAAGATATCGATGACGTCTTCCCTTACTCCTGGCAAAGAGGAGTATTCATGTTCAACACCCTCAATATTAACCTCAGTGATAGCAGCACCAGGCATTGAAGACAAAAGAATGCGTCGCAAAGCGTTACCTAGCGTATAACCCAAACCTCTTTCAAAGGGCTCAAGTGTGATAATACTATGTTTATCAGATCGCACCTCAAACTTAGTGGTGTTAGCATTAGGCTTGCATAAGTGATTCATTAAATACATGTGATAACCCCTACTTTGAATACAGCTCAACCACCAAATTCACCTTAAATTCGGCAGGCAATTGATCGACCTCAGGAACCTGTGTCAACTTTCCTTTTAGTTCCTTTTCATCAAGATCAAGCCATGTCATAGCTGTGCGTTGCTTTGATAAATCTAAGGCGGCAGTGATTCTTAATTGTTTTTTAGCTTTACTTCTAACCTCAACGACATCATCTTTAGAAACAAGAAAAGACGGCACATTAACCACAGAGCCATTAACAACAATAGACTTGTGTGAGACAAGCTGGCGGGCTTCAGCACGAGTGGAAGCAAAACCTAAACGATAAACAATATTATCTAAACGAAGCTCTAACAGTCGAAGCAAGTTTTCACCCGTAGAGCCTTTCATGCGATCAGCAGTTTTATAATATTGACGAAATTGCTTCTCTCTCAGTCCGTAATACCGGCGGATCATTTGCTTCATTCGAAGCTGCAAAGCATAGTCAGTCAATTTTACACGGCGTGACCAGTGCTGCCCAGGAATACGTTCTAAGTTACACTTAGACTTAATATCCCTTACACCACTTTTAAAACCAAGATCTGTGCCTTCTCTTCTGGATATCCGGCAAGTTGCGCCCGTATATTTACCCATAGTAAATCCTCTCTATTAAACTCGACGTTTCTTTTTACGGCGACAACCGTTATGCGGTAACGTGGTGGTGTCTTTAATTGACTTGATATTCATCACGATTCCACAACCACGCATCGCTGAGTCACGACCAGGGCCCGCGCCTTTGATTTCAATTTTTACATCTTTCATTTGAAAAAGATCTTTTGCTTTTTGGCAGGCACGTTCGGCTGCTTGCTGAGCAGCAAAGGGTGTACCTTTTCTTGCACCTTTGAACCCACATTCTCCAGCACTACATGAACATAAAACGTCACCCGCAAGTGTAGTAATTGTGATTCGATTATTGTTAAAAGTAGATCTTATTTTAGCTATCCCTGTATGGCAGCTTTGTTTTTTGCTCATAAATGTATACCTTTAGAGTCTCAATAAATTAATTTTTAATAGGCTTTTTCTTGCCTTTTCTCGTTCTGGCATTGGTTTTTGTGCGCTGACCACGAACAGGCAAACCCGAACGCAAGCGACGACCTTGATAACTACCCGTATCCATTTTACGTTTAATATTCATGCCAATTTCACGACGTAAATTTCCTTCTACAGTAAATTTAGCCACTTCAGACCTTAGCAAATCCAGCTCGGCTTCGCTTAAAGTAGACACTTTAACCGAAGGATTAACTCCAGCTAATTTACAAATAAGATCAGCCCTCGTTGGACCGATACCATAGATTTCACGCAAAGCAATAACCGTATGCTTATGCATTGGAATATTAACACCTGCAACACGAGCAGCTATAAAATTCTCCAACAATTAATTTAAACCCAGGCTAATCAATCAAATAAAGATTAGCCACATTTTCAATATTCATCTCATGAAAAACATAAGAGCAGAGTCATAAGAAACACTCAACTCTTTCATTTTAAATCAGATTAACCTTGTCTTTGCTTGTGTCGCCTATCCTGACAGATTATACGAACAACACCATTGCGACGAATAACCTTGCAGTGGCGACAAATTTTCTTAACTGAAGCTCTTACTTTCATTGTTCTCTCTTCATCTAAAACGAGGCGGATACCCACATCAATACGAGCGGGCTAGTATGCCACAAAAATTCATCCGAATCTATCAAATTAGCCCGATATTGGAGCCTTTTCCTTTGTTTTTCATGATTGATTGATATTGGTGGCTCATAAGATGAGCTTGAACTTGGGACATAAAATCCATCAAAACAACCACAATGATTAAAAGGGACGTACCGCCAAAATAGAACGGCACATTCATGGTCAACATCAAGAATTGGGGCAGCAGTGAGACTGCAGCCAAGTACAAAGAACCAACCAAAGTCAAACGGGTCATGACCAAATCAATGTAACGCATGGTCTGCTCGCCAGGTCGAATACCTGGAATAAATGCACCAGATTTTTTTAAATTATCCGATGTGTCTTTAGGGTTAAACACCAAGGCAGTATAGAAAAAACTAAAGAAAATCACAAAAAAAGCATATAAAACCATATACCCAGGCTGAGTGAATGATAGCGCTAAACTAACCTTACTCAGCCAAGTAAAGCCCTTTGTGGTAGACATAAACTGAGCAACGGTAGAAATAAACATGAGAATACTTTGGGCAAAAATAGGGGGAATGACGCCAGACATGTTGATTTTTAGAGGCAAATGACTGGTTTGAGCCGCATACATCTTTCTTCCCTGAAGTCGCTTGGCATAATTTATCGTAATTCGCCTTTGCGCCCTCTCGAAATAAACAATGACCATAATGACAACAAAAATAAACACAATAAGAAATAACAGGGTTAACCCTTGCATTTGTCCTTGCCTCACCTGCGTAACCACTTGTGCAACTGCAGAAGGAAAACGCGCAATGATTCCAGTACTAATTATTAATGATATACCATTTCCAATACCGCGCTCTGTCATCTGTTCGCCCAACCACATCAGAAACATTGTTCCTGTTACTAATGTGACAACAGCTGTGATATAAAAAGTGAAATTAGGGTTAAGCGCAATACCGTTAGAGACCAACCATTTCGTAATTGCAAACCCTTGAATAATCGATAGAAAAAGGGTTCCGTAACGCGTATATTGATTCATTTTACGTTTGCCCGCTTCGCCCTCTTTTTTTAATTGCTGAAGCTTAGGAGAGATTGAACCAAACATCTGGACAATAATTGATGCTGAGATATATGGCATAATAGACAATGCAAAAATTGTCATGCGACTTAGCGCACCACCTGAAAACATATTAAACATACCCAATATGCCAGATTCATGCTGCTTAAAAAAATCAACCAGTTTAAGAGGGTTTAAACCAGGAATGGGAATATAACTCCCCAATCGAAACACGAGCAAGCCAATTAACACAACAAGAAGACGACTTCTTAGTTCTCCAAGGCCTCCCGATGCCAGCTTACTTCCTACTGTTGCCTTCACTCATTATTCCTCAATTTTTCCACCCGCGGCAATAATTGCGTCTTTAACGCCTTTACTAGCAGGAATCCCCTTTAATGTGATTGCTTTATGGATTGCACCAGATAAGAAAACTTTAATTCGTTGGGTGTCCTGATGGATTAACTGACATGCGAGTAGGGCTTCTCTATCGACCACATCAGCGGGGATTTGATTTAATTCAGATAAACGAAGTTCAACAGACTTTAATGCCTTTCGAGATGTAAAGCCAAATTTAGGAACGCGACGTTGCAATGGCATCTGGCCACCTTCAAAGCCCACCTTATGATAACCACCAGAACGCGAGTGCTGTCCTTTATGGCCTCGCCCACAGGTTTTTCCGACACCAGAACCGATGCCCCTACCAACTCGCTTTCTATTAGATGTAGAACCTTCTGCAGGAGAGAGTGTATTTAATTTCATTGTACTTCCTCAACTTCAAGTAAATAAGACACTTTATTGACCATTCCACGAATACTCGGTGTATCTTCCAGCTGAACAGTATGGTTTATCTTCCTTAAACCCAACCCTTTAACACACTCTAGATGACCCTTTTTAAGCCCAAATTTGCTTTTGACGAGCTTAACTGCGATTTTTTTACCACTCATTAGTCGTTACTCCATAATTCTTCGACTTTTTTACCACGTTTAGCCGCCACCTTCTGTGGGGTAGACATCGATTGTAAAGCCTTAATCGTTGCACGGACAACATTAATCGGATTTGTTGACCCAAGACACTTGGCTAATACGTTTTCAACACCAACCGCTTCAAATACAGCACGCATTGCATTTCCAGCGATGACACCCGTACCATCAGATGCTGGAAGCATAACGACAGTGCTAGAACAATAACGGGTCTTAACTTCATGAAAGAGTGTTTTATCATTCAGCTCAATATGAATGATATTTCGTCTTGCTTCTTCTGTAGCCTTTTGAATCGCTGCAGGCACTTCACGTGCTTTTCCGATGCCATAACCAATTTTACCATTTTTATTACCAACAATAACCATGGCTGAAAAGCGGAAGATTCGGCCGCCTTTTTCAACTTTAGCTGTTCTATTGATACAAACGATTTTCTCTTCAAAACCATCTGTCACTGTGTCTGCACCCGCATTCAACATAATCTATTACCTTTATCTTTCTAAAATTGTATTCCATTCTCGCGAACTGAGTCAGCCAACGCTTTTATACGACCATGATATTTAAAACCAGAACGATCAAAAGCAACTGAATCAATGCCTGCTTCTTTTGCTCTGAGAGCAATCATCTTGCCTAGTTGCTGGGCTGCGGCGATGTTGCCCCCATAATTCTTTTCAGACTTAAATGATGCTTCCGTGGTCGCAGCTGAAGCCAGTATTTTTCCACCACAAGGAGAAATGACTTGAGCATAAGTATGCTGTGATGTTCGATGAACACACAGGCGTGGCACTGCTAATCGTTTGATGTGCTTGCGAGTCGCTTTACCACGACGGATTCGCTGAGTTTTTTTAGTATGTCTTGCCATTATTTCTTTTTACCTTCTTTAAGTATTACGACTTCATCAGCGTATCGAATACCCTTACCTTTATAGGGCTCAGGTGGTCTAATCGCTCGAATTTTTGCAGCTGCTTGATTCACTTTTTGCTTATCAGCACCTTTTAACAAAATCTCTGTGTTACTTGGCGTTTCAATAGCTACACCTTCGGGGAAGTCAAATGTAACGGGGTGTGAAAACCCAGCAGATATATTCAATGTCTTGCCCTGAACGGTTGCACGATAACCGACACCAACCATTTTAAGCATTTTCTGAAAACCATCACTAACACCTGTGACCATATTTTGAGTAAGAGCACGCATCGTGCCACTCAGTGCTTTGGCTTCCTTTGTGTCATCCACCACAGTAAAGCTAATTTCATTATCTGCAATGTTCACCACAACAAGCTCGTGCATTTCCTGAGATAGGTGACCCAGCTTGCCTTTAACATCCATTAATCGATGGGTCATCTTAACCTCTACACCAGCAGGAATGGTTACCGGTTGTTTTGCAATTCTACTTAAAGTCATAATCGTCTCACTAGTTGATGCAGCAAAGCACTTCGCCGCCTTTGCATTGCTTGATTGCAGATTGATGAGTCATCACACCATTGGAGGTAGAGACAATGGCAATACCCATGCCATTTTTCACACTGGCGCTTTTAGCGAATTTTTTCAACTCATCCACTGTCTTATAGACACGCAAACTTGACTTGCTAACTCGTTGGATAGCTTCTATCACAGGTTGGTCATTGAAATACTTCAAATGGATCTTAATGGCCGGATGGCCACCAAGAAACGCCTGTTCAAGACCGTCAATGTAACCTTCCTCATCTAAAACTCTAGCAATTGCCATTTTTACTTTAGAAGCAGGAATCGTGATGAATATCAAGTCAATTAAAGACACCACCACGTTACCGCATAACGGTTGTCGCCGTAAAAAGAAACGTCGA
>MDTB01240136.1_pt1 | contig 11499 bp, 14 predicted proteins | sample 811161 | NCBI WGS metagenome assembly MDTB01 (sample SAMN05326650, study PRJNA326480) | marine metagenome | isolation source: seawater | place: Mediterranean Sea | collected 2009
GCAAATGGTTGCTATTTTTAATGGACTAGGCGGATTAGCATCATCACTAATTGCTTTTTCTGAAATTATAAAAGTTAGCAACTCACTTGAATTTAATATTGTGTCTATAAGTATTTTAATTAGTATTTTAATTGGCTCTGTAACCTTTTCAGGCAGCATTACTGGATTTCTAAAATTACAATCACTCATCACAGGAAAACCTATATTGATACCATTGAGAAATTATCTAAATTTCTTATTATTATTGCTTATTATTGGACTAATGGTCGCTTCATTCTTTTATTCTGGGAACACTTTAATCTTTTATGTTTTAATAAGTTCCTGCCTAGCATTGGGAATTTTAATAGTTTTGCCAATTGGGGGAGCTGACATGCCTGTGGTAATTGCATTATTAAATTCATACTCTGGGATAGTAGCTGCTTTTACTGGATTTATTTTTAGTAATATTGCATTAATAATTAGCGGCTCATTAATTGGTGCTTCTGGGTTAATACTTACTAGAATAATGACAAAGGCAATGAATAGGTCGCTTGCAAACGTTATTCTTGGAGGATTTGGAGCTACGCCTGAAAGTATATCTGCGGACACATCTAATAAAAATTATAAATCTGGATCGAGTGATGATATTGCTTCATTATTAGAATTCTCTGAAAATATAATCATTGTTCCTGGCTATGGTCTTGCAGTCGCACAAGCTCAACATTCCCTTAAAGAACTTTTAGATGTTCTTACAAGTCAAAATAAAAATGTAATTTTTGCTATTCATCCTGTTGCTGGCAGAATGCCTGGCCATATGAATGTTCTTCTTGCAGAAGCAAATATTGACTACGAACTTTTATTAGACCTTGATCAAGTAAATGAAAAATTTTCTCAAACAGACGTATCAATTATTATCGGTGCAAATGATGTTGTTAATCCTGCAGCTAAATTAGATAAAAATAGTCCTATATATGGAATGCCGATACTTGATGTTGAAAAATCAAAATCAATAGTAGTTATTAAAAGATCAATGAATGTTGGGTTCGCTGGTTTAGATAATAATATTTTTTATAATGAAAAAACTTTGATGTTTTTTGGAGATGCAAAAGATTCTATAGATTCATTAACTAAATCATTTAAAGAATTGAATTAGCCTTATTATTATATATGGTGCCCCTGCCGTGATTCGAACACGGGACACCCGGTTTAGGAAACCGGTGCTCTATCCTCTGAGCTACAGGGGCTAAGGGCATATTTTAAACCTAATACCCCAACAATGGTAGTAGGTAATTTTTTAATTCTTTAGTAATTCATTTATTAATTTTGAACATGTTTTTAGAGACTGATCTAAATTAACACCTTCGCATAAAATTATAAAATTTCCATAGATGGCATATCCTCCATATTTAGGTAGCGGTGACCCATCGGGTCCACCAGAAGTTCTTCTGTTTTTAATTCCTGTTGACCAAAGTGCCTTTTTTTTTTGTTAACACTGCATTTTTACCACTTGAATCTTCAGCATATATTTTTCCATACTCAACTGCATAAGAGTGATTTTCATAAAATCTTATTTCAAAATCTCTCATTCCGCCTACTGAGCCTCCAAGTGATTGAAATCTTGCACTACCTTCGTCTGCATCTTTATCCTTCCAAAAACCCCAATAAACAGATTCAGATTTTGGTAAATCAACGTTGTCATATTTTTCACCAATTTTAAATCCTAAATCTACAAAGTCATCTATTGAATAAGTATCGCTTGTATTTGAGATTTGAGGTAATAATGAATTTTGAGGTTCACTGCATGATATAAAAATTATTACCAATAATGTTATGACCTTCTTCATGCGGTCAATGATAAAGCTTTAATCTATTTTGTTGAAGAGTAAAATGCAGCAATGGTAATAAATATTATTTTAATTATTTCTTTTTAAGTGAATTTTAGTATTAAAAATGGCATAATTAATTTTATGAATAAAAAAATACTAATATGCTTAACTATGTTATTAGTTTTATCGTGCTCATCTTTAGCCCCTCTTGAAGAGAGTACTAAAATATATTCTATTGATGACGTAGCATCTGCAGGATTTAAAGTTAAAAAAGATTTTTTAACAGAATTTCCTGATTCAATTGATGCTAAATGGGGATTTCACAACGGAAGAGATGTGGCTGTAGTTAGGTACCCGTCTATTGATTTAGCAAAATCCTCTGGATATATTTCTGGCACTGAACAAACAGAACTCATTGAAGTTGTTGAGAAAAATATAGCTTATGGATCTAATGTAGAGAGAACAGAATGCAGAGGGGATGCACAAAATAAGCCTGACTCATCAGATGTATACAAGCTATATCCAAGAGGAATGATAGGTAAAGAAAATATATTGCTTTTAAATAAAACAATGTTATTTGAAGATAATTCTGAAGAACCAATTAGAAGACCTGCTCATGCCCCTTGCGTGCGAAGAGAGCCAATGTATACAGAATTTATTATCTACGGAAATCTTCTAATTATGGCAGAACCTCTTGCAACTGAAGATAAAGATGGGACAATTAAGTTTCTAGAAGATACAGCAAGAAGCCTTCCTTAAAAACTCAATATCTATTTAAGGATTTTTTCCATAAAAATGATGATAAGAAAAATTAGTATCTGCAGTCTTTTTTAATAAATTTTTTAAAGATTTCTTTAAACTTTTATTATTATTAGATGCATTTATATCTGTATATGGGATATTCAATATTTCAATCATTTCAATTTCATAATACCTTGAAAGAATGCTACTAACTGATTCTGACAAAGAAGAATTATTTTTATTTAGATTTCTGTTCAATGAGTAAATATATTTTGATTTTAATCCGCTAACTTTTTCAACATATTGCTCAACCTGACCTGATGTCATCTCTTGGAAAGAGCAGATATTTACAGTCAAATCAATTTTAGAATTAAAGTTAATAAATTCGTTACTAGGAATTAAAAGAAAATCACAATCATTAATATCAGTTGACTCAAAATTATATAATTTTATTTTTTTATCTGGATAAAGATCATAAAGATATAAATAGGAAAAAATTAATGTTTGAGGCAAATCAACAATAATAAATTTTGCATTATCTATTTTATTTGCAAGACAATGAGTAAAGCCTCCCCATCCGGCACCAATTTCACATACAGTTGGATTATCTAGGTTATTAATTTTGCTCAATATGCCTGTCTTATTAAGAGCTATCATGCACTCTAAATATTTTAATGTGTCCTTATTATATATTTCATCTTCAAATTGGTACCCAAATCCTCCTAAATTTCTTGGTTCAGGGACTGCGAGATTCATTTCGGTAAGAGAATTTAATAGTTCAAGTTTTGATTTTAATCTTGGAGAATTGAAATTGTGATGGTCTCTGTAAGGATAAGGGAACTCTCCTGTTATATGGTAACAGTGATGCCTTAGATTATTTATTATTGATGGTGATGCTTCAAAAATATACTCAAAACCTTTTACTTCATCAGCCCAATAATCACTGATAGAATTTTCTTTTTTTGAAATTAATTCCTTGAAAAAAGGCAAAATTCTCTTATAGTTTTGAAAAGCGACTGTATTTGAATTTGAAATAAATTCTTTTTGCATAATCAAACATCTTAACAAATATGACCAAACTCTTCCTCTATTAAAATGTAATTAGTTAAATTTATTGTTAAAATTGTCTAATGGTAAAAAATCACAAACCTTTAGTAAGTTTAGGGATACCAGTCTACAACGAATCTGTATTCCTTGAAAAAACAATTACCTCATTAATTAATCAGTCATATTCTAATATAGAAATTATCGCAATTGATAATAATTCTAAAGATTCGAGCTTTAATATTTTAAAAAAACTTTCTATTAAAGATAAAAGGATAAAAATATATAAAAATGATAAGAATATTGGAATGTCCAATAACTTTAACTTGGTCTATAAAAAATCTACTGGAAAATATTTTACATGGATAGGTGCACATGATATTTATGAAGAAAACTTTATTGAAAATTTATTATCTCAATTAATTAAAACAAAAAATTCTGCAGTTGCATTTGTAAATATATCCAAAATTGATATTAATGGAAAAAAATTCGACAAAGTGAAAGATACTGGCTTCGAACTTTTAGGTTCCAATTCAATATCAAGACTAATTAAGCTCCCCTGGGTCATTAGAGGAAGTGGTGATATTGTAATGGGTTTATTTGATAAAAATACTCTTAATAAAACTACCCTATTTTCGAATTCTATGCTTTGGTCGGATGTTTTTTTAATATATCAAATTGCTAGGTTGGGCAAAATAATTAAAGTTAAAGAAAATTTAAGATATAGAAGATTTTTTAGAGAGGATGAAAAAAAATTTAATAACTGGGAAGAAAAATATAATAAAATAACTTCAAGATTTCGAAGTCATGATCAAATTGGGGAGAATAAAATAAAAATTAGTTTCTATTTTCCAGTCCTGCTATTTTGCTGGAAATTATTTTTAGAGATAGGAATTAAAAAAATATATAATCCAATTAATTTAATACTTAGTATTTACCTTATAACTTTCTTCTCTATAACTAGAAGGAAAGCTATCTTTATTGATTTTAAAAACTTTTTTAAAAAGGCTTAAAGTGCAGTCCAGTACTCACCAATTATAAGTCTCTTTTTTTGAGTTATTGTTACAGCTTCCTCTTGCTCACCTTCATCATAATATTTCATTGGGAATATTCTAAAGTCAATACTTAACCTAGATTTTCCTGTCAAATTATCTTTATTGCCATGCAAAGTATTTGCACCATCAAAATTTGCCACTTCTCCATATTTTACTTCCATACATTCATGATCATTTGAATTTGGGTCACCAACCCAAACAGTATTTGTGCCCCAAGCATCAGTAAATGGGAGCCAAAAGTTTAACTCGTGTGTATTATGTCCAAAATCAGAATCCTTATGATATTCACCTACTGCAATATTATTAGGTTGATGAATCCTGAATGAAGGAAATGTTTGATAGAGGATTTCTTCATCTTTAAACATTTCTAATTTACTTACAAAATTTCTTACAAACTTTTTATACAGGCTGTTAAATTCATCTTTTTTCATTTCTTCATAAAATTTGTCATGAAGAATAGTATTTTGATCTTTCATGGTTTCTAATTTTTCAGGAAATTTAAAAACCTCATGGATCATATCAAGCTGGTCAACACCCATTATTTTTTCAACAGTTTCTTTAAAGTTAAATACATCTTTATCGTAATTAAATAATTTATAACTGTTCATACTTTGCCTCTTAAAATATATATTTACATTTTTAATATTTTTAACTAATTGTATTAATCTATTAATATATTACAATTATTTGATACATTATTTCGATTTTTTTATGAAAGCATTAATTCTAGCTGCCGGAAAAGGTTCAAGGCTTTACCCTGCTACATTATCAACTCCAAAACCTCTAATGCCAATTGGCGGCAAAGAAACTCTATTTTTTATTATTAAAGAAATATTGGATAATGGCATCAATTCAATTGGGATTGTTGTTTCTAAAGAAAATTCTGAAGAAATTAAAAAATTTATTTCAAATTCAAATTTTAAAGGAAATATTTCATTAATAATTCAGCACGAACAACTTGGGGTTGCTCATGCGGTAAAAATCTCACAAAGTTTTATTGGAAAAGAAGATTTTATTCTTTATTTAGGTGATAACCTTTTTGAAAAAGGAATAAAAAAACTTATACAAAGATTTAATAATGGAAGCAATAATGTCTTGTATATTAAAAATGTAGATGATCCAAGAAAATTTGGAGTTGCAGTCATAGATAATGATGAAAAATTAAAAAAAATTATTGAAAAACCTGAAAAACCTCCTACAAATTTAGCTGTGACAGGAATTTATGGGTTTAAAAATAAAATTTTTGACTACATTAGTAATATATCATTATCTTCAAGAGGCGAATATGAAATAACAGATGCGATTAAACTTTCTATTGAAAATAATGATGTGGTGAACACAGAAATTGTTCAAGGATGGTGGATAGATACAGGAAATATAAAAGATTATTTGGATGCAAATAAATATAAATTATTAGAAGATACAAATTTAAAAAAAATTAATAATGTTGAACAATATTGCCTAGTCAATGATGAACATAAAATTCAAAATTCAATTATTAAAAATTATTCTTTTATAGGACCTAAATCAGTAATTAAAGATTCACTAATTGAAAATTGTGTAATTCTTGAAAATTCTAAGGTTGAAAATTATAAATTAAAAAACTGCATTTTAAGTTCAGGAACAAATTTAATAAACAAGGATTCAAATATGAAGTTAATTGAAAACAAGATAATATAATTTATGTTGGAGGTTAAATTTTAAATGGATGTAGTAATATTTTGTGGCGGAAGAGGTTCAAGGATGAGCGACGAAACATATGATAAGCCAAAACCAATGATAAACATTGGAGATAAACCAATACTCTGGCATATCATGAAAATGTACTCTAACCACGGTAATAAAAGATTTATATTAACCTTAGGATACAAAGGTGAGGTTATAAAAGAATGGTTTTCAAATAATTCCAAAGAAGATTGGGATATTGAATATGTTGATACTGGAATATCTTCTGAGAAAGGGGCAAGGTTAAAAAAAGTTGAAAAATTTATTTCTTCAGAAAATTTTCACACCACTTATGGAGACGGAGTAAGTAATATTGATATAGGTCAATTAGAAAAATTTCATAAGAATAATAATTGTGAAGCAACTATGACAGTGGTTAGGCCTCCATCAAGATTTGGATTCGTTTCTCTAAATGGAGATCTTGTTGATGAATTTGAAGAAAAGCCGCAAATGCAATCTGGTTTTATAAATGGAGGATTCTTTGTTTTTAATAAAAAAATACTAAGTTATTTAAATGAAAAAGAAGATTGTGATTTAGAGTTTGGGACTTTAGATGTTCTTGCTAATCAAAAAAAATTATACGCTTTTAGACATAATGGTTTTTGGCAATGTATGGATAACATTAGAGAAAAAGAATATTTGGATGAAATGATTAAATCTAAAAATACTCCATGGTTAGAAAAAAATGTTTAACAACATATTTGAAGGAAAAAATGTAATCGTCACTGGAAATTCAGGCTTCAAAGGAAGCTGGCTCTCACTATGGCTTAGAATTCTTGGAGCTAAAGTTTATGGAATTTCTTTTATGCCTCCCTCAGAACCTAATATGTTTGAATCTTTAAAAATTGAAAACCAGATCAAATCATTCTCTAAGATAAATATTGGAGAAAATTACTCTAAAGTTAATGAAATAATTTCAAAAATTAAACCAGATTTCTTTTTTCATTTAGCCGCCCAGCCTCTTGTATCAGTTTCTTACGACAACCCACTATTTACAATCCAAACAAATGTTTTAGGTACAACAAATATTTTAAATTCTATTAATCAACAGGATGTGAAGGTTGTTTCCGTAATAATTACTAGTGATAAGTGTTACGATAATCTTGAACTGGAAAGAGGATATAAAGAGGATGATGTTCTTGGAGGTAAAGATGTGTACAGCGGATCAAAAGGTGCGGCAGAATTAATTTTCAAATCCTATTATCATTCTTTTTTTAAGAAACATAAACATAATTCTGTAATTGCTTCTGCTAGGGCAGGAAATGTAATAGGTGGAGGTGATTGGGGCATGAACAGAATAGTTCCAGATGCAATTACATCATGGAGTGAAAATAAAAAATTATCAATAAGAAACCCTCTTTCAACGCGTCCCTGGCAACATGTATTAGAGCCATTAAGTGGGTACTTAACATTAGCAAGTAAACTTTACTTTGAAGATGGATTAAATGGTGAAAATTTTAATTTTGGCCCAGATAAAACAAGTAATAAAACAGTAAAAGACCTAATTGAAAAGTTATCTAAGAGATGGGGATTTGAAAATGTCTCTGATTCATATTCTGTAAAACATACTGAAGATTTCCACGAAGCAGGTTTACTTCAGCTGGATTGCACTAAAGCTAATAAAAAATTAGACTGGCAACCAAACTTATCTTTTGATGAAATGGTAAATTTTTCTTCAGATTGGTATAAGAAATTTTATACATCAAATAATAATGAAGAAATGTTATTACTGGTAGAAAATCAAATTGAAAAATATGTAGATTTAGCAAAAAGCAAAAATTTTTCTTGGACAGAATAATGGATGAAGTTTCTATTAAAAATCTATCAATTATAAATAATGAAAAAGGTGATATTTTAAAAGGTTTTTTAAAATCAGATAACAATAATATAGATGTTAAAGAAGTATATTTTTCTGAAATAAATCCAAAAGAAATAAAAGCATGGAAAAAACATAAAAGCATGACTTCAAATTTAATTGCGGTTAAAGGTGAAATAAAGATTGTTGTACAAAAAAAGGATAAAAGCTTTATTACTGAAATTATTTCAAAAAAAAATTATAAGATGATTTCAATTCCACCAAATTTTTGGTTTGGTTTTCAATGTATTGGTAGCGAAGCAAGTATTTTAGTTAATATTTCTAACGAAGAGCATGATGACCTGGAGTCAGACCAATTAGATATTGAAAAAATTGTATTTGACTGGAAATAGTATGAGAATTTTAGTTATTGGGGCCTCAAAATTTATTGGTTCCCATTTAATAGACAGATTATTAAAAAATAATAATTTAGAAGAAATTTTCTGTACCTTTTTTTCAAATAACTATTCTAATCAATACAAAGATAATAAATTAATTTTTCAAAAATGTGATGTAAGAGATTTTAATAATTTAAAATTAAATATTTTAAATTCTGATGCCGATATTATTGTTTATATGGCATCAACAAGATACTTTCCTGCACCATTAAATATAAGTGATCATAAAAAAATAAATGTTGAAGGTATTCAAAATCTTATTAAGATTTGCCATGAAACAAAAAAAACGCCAAGAATAATATTTATTAATAGTGGAGTTTCAAATTTAAATGCAAATAAAAACAAACAGGGTGAAGAAAACTATATTAGTTCTAAACAAAGTGCTTCTGAATTATTCAAATTAAGCAATAATATTATTGGGACTCAAGTCAATCTTTATACTCCATATGGCCCGAGAGATTATAGGTACAGATTAATACAATCATCAGTTATTGATTTGTTAAATAATAAAAATCCAATATTGAACAACCCAAACTCATTAAGAGATTTTATTTATATAGACGACGTAATAGATGTTTTAGAAAAAGTAATCTTAACTAGCAGTAATATTGAATCTATAGATGTAGGAAATTCTAACCCAGTATCAACATTAAAAATTATGGAAGAAATTTACAAAGTAATGAACATAAATAGACCCATAAATATTAACCAGTCAGGCAGCATAGAAGATATTACATATATGAAAGCTGACTTAAATACTACAAATAAATTACTAAATTGGTCTCCCAAAATAAATTTAGAAAAAGGTATATATAATACCGTTGAATGGATTAAAAAAAATTATAAAAATTATTATGAGTAAATGCTTTATTTGCAAAAGTGAATCAACAAAAATTATTCTCGACCTTGGTGAGAGTCCAGTAGCTAATAATTTAGAATCAGATATGTCTAGATCACAAAAAGCAAAGAAATATCCTCTTAGCTTAAGGAAATGTCAGTCAAAATGTAGTCATATTCAAATTGGAAATGTTATTAATCAAGAAGAAATATTTAATGATTATTTATACATGCCTTCTTTCTCAAGAACCCTGACGAATCATTTAAACGAAATATCTAGTGATATTGATAATAGGTTTGAATTTAATGATAAATCTTTTATTGTCGATATAGGTTCAAATGATGGCACATTTTTAGAATCTGCAAGTAAATTCACTAAAAATATCTTGGGAGTAGACCCAGCAAAAAATTTATCAAAAATAGCTAATAAAAAAGGAATAAAAACTATAAATAATTTCTTTTCAGATAGTATTGCAAATGAAATTAAAAATAATTATGGTGCGGCAGATTTTATTGTTTCTACAAATACTTTTGCACATACACCAGAAATTAATGATTTTACTGAAGGCCTAAGCACATTGATTTCTGATGAAGGAATAATAATAATTGAGATTCACTATTTAGGATCAATGGTAGATGATAATTCATTTGATACAATTTATCATGAGCACTTCTCTTACTGGTCACTAGAAAATTTAAATTATTTATTTGAAAAACATGGACTCAAAATATTTGATGCGTCAATTATACCTGTACATCACGGCCAATTAAGAATTTACATTTCTAAAAGTAATAACTATAAAAAAACTTCTTCTTTTAAAGAATTATTAGAAAATGAAAAAAATGATGACCTTATTGGAAAAAAATTAAATTCTTTCTGCAAAAATGTATATAAAGTTAAAGATGAATTATTAGATTTATTTAAAAATATATCTAATAAAGGTGAAAAAATTTATGGATATGGGGCTCCAGCAAAAGCTTCTACATTAATTAATTTTATTGGGCCAAGTAACCTGAAGAACATTTATGACAAGTCAGAGTTAAAACAAGGAAAATTTATTCCTGGCACCTCACTTGAAATAAAAAATCCTAATGAAATTTCAAAGGATAGCCCTGATTATATATTTTTATTTGCATGGAACTTTAAAAAAGAAGTTATTGATGAACTAAAGTTTAAGTTTAATTTTAAAGGGAAAGTAATTATTCCAATCCCTGAGCTAGAAATAATTACAATAAATTAATTTCTGTAATTTATTTAGTCCTATTTGTATTACATGAAAAGAAAAAGTAAGAAAAATTATAAAAGATTAAGTAGTTTTGATAAATCTTTAATAATGGGACTAATACTTGATTCAATTAAAGAAAAAGAGAATATCAATAGAGAAGGAATTCATAATTATCTTGAAACTAATCAAAGTTATATTGATTTAGTAAGAAATCTTGGTTTTATTAACTCTGATATTTTAAAAAAACAATATGAATCTCTAATTGATAATAATCTTGGAAAGCTCATAAAGTATGGAATTGTAAAAATTGATAATAAAAAAAACTACCAATTATCGTCCCATGGCGAAGAATTAAGGTTAAAATATAGTAATGATTGGTTAATGATGCCAAATTTAAAAAAATTAATGATACAGAGAAATTAAAATGACAAAGATATATGAAGATAGTGAAAAAACTCTTATTGCTTGGTACAGAAGAGAAAAAAGAAAGAAGACTCACATGCAAAAACGAAAAGGCAGAGTTGATATGAGAACAAATAGACCCGGTAAAAAAAAGTAAAGAAAAACTTATTTGAAATCTTTAAGTTAACTTTTAAAATACATTTATGTTCAGATTCTATTATAGAAGATTACTCGGAGTGTTCTATATCTTATTAAGCTTTATTTATACTGTTTATAGATTAGGGTCAGGTTTAACTATTGGAGATATATTTATATCTATATCTTTAATGGTTCTAGGTGTATACCTTCTTAAATATAAAATAAGAAAAATTCCTAAAGATACTATCAAAAAGTAGAACTGAAACTAAATTA
>MDTB01063472.1_pt1 | contig 11498 bp, 9 predicted proteins | sample 811161 | NCBI WGS metagenome assembly MDTB01 (sample SAMN05326650, study PRJNA326480) | marine metagenome | isolation source: seawater | place: Mediterranean Sea | collected 2009
ATTGTATGGATCAAATGTAAATAATGTATAAATTATTAAAAAAATATTTATTGAGCTTAAAACCGATAAGGCGATTAATAAATTAGCGTTGAGAAACTTTAAGGTTAGAAGCCTATAAGATAAGATAGCTATAGAGCTCCAATATAAAATACCAAATGAGAATATTAGACTAAACTCAATCATCATTTGGCTAGGAGCAAGATTTGCATCTCCCCAAACTAAAATAAAATCTTGAGACCAAGAGATTATGAACCCAATTGTCGCAATTAAAAAAAGAAATACTGAAAAAACCATTAAGTTGTCACTTTTATTTTTTTGCAGATCATTAATTAACCCAAAGATTCCAAAAGCGGTTAACGTAGCGCCAATAATAGATAAAAGAGCATTTAAAAGACTAATATTGCCATTAATTATAATTTGATTTGCAAAATGAGTAAATACATGTTCCCCTTCAACTGGCATATCGTTATACAGGAGTTGTAAAAATACAGGTATAAGACTTAAAAACGGTCCAAGCCCTAAGCATATAGCGTTGAGATCTTTTAAGATTAATTTTTTGATCATTTTCTGGCTTTCATTAATTGTTTAATCTCCATAAGTCTATCGTATGCATCTGTAGTTATAAAAGAACCTCTAAAGCTTTCGTCCATTTTCTCAATTAAGTCATACCATTCCGTTAATTGTTCTGAGGAAGGTTTATTTACTTTTAAACCATATTTTTTCATAACATTAACAGCAGCATCAGAACCATACCTATTTTTATCCTGAAATCTTTTGCCAATATTCTTTGAAATATTTAACATTAATTTCTGGTATTCGGGTTTAAGCTTATTCCAAACTCTCATATCTACAACAATAGCTCCAGTTAGGTTACCCCACTTCATGTCAAGCATATTATCTGCAATACCAAATATTTGCTGAGCAAGGGCGTACATTGTGTTTAAGCCTAGCGAGTTAATCATTCCGGTTTGAAGACCAGATAAAATATCTAAAGTTGTTAATGGTATAGGCTGAAAACCATTTTCTTCATATAGCTGAACTGCTTTATAATCACCTGCCCAGGTCCAAATCTTGGTTCGCTTTAGGTCTGAAGGCGTATAAACTGGATCTGTTGAAAACCAATATACCCAACCAACATCTACCATCGTTAAAAGCTTGAACCCATTTTTTTCACTTTCGTTGTAAAGTTCATCGTTGAGTTGATTTCTCACAAAGTCTACATCATCATAGTCCTGAAATAATAACGGATAATTAAATGCAGTAAAGTATTGATTAACTTCAGTCATGCCTTCTGTAGTTATAGCCGCACCATGAATTTGGCCAATTCTAATTTTTCTGACCATATCCCTTTCATCTCCAACTACACCTCCAGGATAAATTCTAAGTTTCACATCACCGTTCGTAGCTTTCTTCCATTCTTGACCTAATTCAACTAGCAAACCATGCCATTCTGTTCCCTCTGGAGCCAAGGTAGCCATCTTAATTACTATCTTTTTCGCATATAAAGAGTGCGAAAAAGATAGAATAATTAAAATATTTATAATGTTTTTAAATTTGAACATATTAATAAAAATATTCTTCAATATTATCTAATAACCAATTTGCCTTTTTTCTATTGATATAGTTGCTTAAAGTTACTTCTGGATTGGCATAAATATCTATATTGAGGGCTTTATAAAGCATATTGGTAAATTCATTTTTATCTTGCTCAGTAATTGCAATATTTTGTGCATAAGAAATGTAGGGAGAAAGGTCTTGACCTTTTGATGCAATTACAGCTTTTTGAAAGAAGGACTTTGCTATATCCATCTTATTATCTCTAGCATCATGCCTAATCAATGTATAGGAAATCATTGCAGTATAAAACGAACCAAAATTCCATTCCGGATCTAAAAGCATACCTGTTTCTAATAGCTTACCAATTTTTGGCAACTGAACAACCCATTCTGGGCTACCATTGCTAGACTGGATTGCACCTGCATACGCAGCAGCTGCCCAATATAATTTTTCAGCACTTTCTTTTTTAAACTTAATATTAATGGATTTTTTTTCATTTAACCATCTATTATAGTTTGGGTAATCAAGAACTAAAGACCTATTAATGTATTCAATCGATCTTATAAAATCAATATGGGCTGCTGAGTAAATTGACCTACTAAGAGAATAATCCTCATTTTTTGCTTTAATTGCTTCATCCATTATAAAGCCATATAAAAAAATAGTTAATTCTTTTGAGGCTTCAAATTGAATGGTGGAATTGCCGTAATTTTTTTCCGCCCTTTTCTCTTTTTTATTGATATTGCTCTTAAATACTTTTTTGGAAAAAATTGGTGAAAAATCTAGAGCGAGAACGCTTACTCTTGGAGAGGTACAGGAAATATTAAAAGATAAAAGAAAAAGGTAAAAGTATATTAAGTATTTATTCGTGAAGCTCATTGTATAGCGGAAAAGAATGACATAATTCTTTTACTTTTTCATTCACGCTTTTAAAAACATCTTCGTTGTCAACATTACAAATAACTTCATCAATCATATCGACAATTGAAATCATTTCATTTCTACCCATACCTCTTGTTGTCAAGGCAGGTGTTCCAACTCGTATACCACTAGTAACAAAGGGACTTTTTTTGTCAAATGGCACCATGTTCTTATTTACAGTAATACCTGCTTGTTCAAGTGATTTTTCTGCTACCTTACCAGATATATCTTTATTTGATAAATCAATGAGAACAACATGTGTATCGGTTCCACCTGTAATAATATCGTAACCCTTTTCAATAAATGCATTTGCCATAGTTTTTGCGTTATCCACAATATTCTGGGCATATACTTTAAATTCTGGATCTAGAGCTTCACCGTAAGCAATCGCCTTAGCTGCAATAATATGCATTAAAGGGCCTCCCTGTATTCCAGGCATTACAGCAGTATCTAGTAACTCAGAAACCATCTTTACGCGACCGGACTTAGGTGCAATTATATTCCATTTATTCTCAAAATCTTTGCCCATCATAATCATTCCACCTCTAGGTCCTCGAAGTGTCTTATGTGTGGTTGTAGTAACTACATCACAATATGGCATCGGGGATGGATGTATTTCAGCTGCTACCAAACCAGATGGATGTGCAATATCTGCCATTAAATATGCTCCAACACTGTCTGCAATAGTTTTAAATTCTGAAAATTCAACGAATCTAGGATATGCACTTCCTCCGCATATGATTACTTTGGGTTTGTATTTTTGTGCTATTTTAAGAACACTATCAAAATCTACTCTTCCGGTATTCTTATCAACCTGATAAGAGACGGCATTATACATTTTACCTGAAAAATTAACTTTACTTCCATGAGTTAGGTGCCCACCATGAGCTAAATCTAGACCCATGATTGTGTCACCAATCTCCGCAAAGGTCATTAAAACAGCCATATTGGCTTGGGAACCAGAATGAGGTTGCACATTAGCATATTCACAACTAAACAATCTCTTTGCGCGATCTCGTGCGACATTTTCGGCCTCATCAACATGTATACAGCCTCCATAGTATCTAGCCCCAGGGTAACCTTCTGCATATTTATTTGTCATAATTCCACCAGCCATCTCTAAAATAGGGTAACTCACAAAGTTTTCAGATGCAATTAATTCTAATGTATTATGCTCTCTGTCAAGTTCGCGAAGTAAAATATCGTAAACTTCTTTGTCGGAATTTTCAATATGGCGGTATGGTTTTGTATTTACAGACAATGTATTACCAGGTACTCTTCTTGTTTAATTTTTCTCCTACCCAGCTATAACAAGATGTTGTTGTTTTAATAAAGCCCTTATTTTTAACATTTGCGTCCATCATAAACCACTGAGCTTTACCAAAAAGGACCTCATTATCACTGAGCCATGATTTTGAGCGGCTATAACGAGAAAAACCCAATTCTTCAGCTTTATCAAAGGCTTCATAGGCTAGCGTAGCAACCACTCTGTCATCGGTAGTTATTTGCCCTGAACGACATGCCTGAAACCCTTTGTAGTACACATTGGCTTTTGCCGCTATTGACTCGCCTTCATTAGATAGCATAACAGCACGATCAGCCCAATCGAAAGCTGAGCTATAATCTTGATTTTCTAAATATACATCAGATATTTTTATTGCAGTTCGAAAGTTTCTTGGATCTAATCTAAACAATTTTTCATATGTCTTTGCTGCAGCTTCAAGATCATCTGCGGTATCATATGCTTGAGCCAATTTTCTATATGCTACTTTACTTGTAGGGTCTTCATCAACAACTTGTTTTAAAATATCTATAGCCTGTCCCGGTCTATCAGCCTCAAGAAGTTTATCTGAATAATCAAGTCCATAGCTAATATTATCGGGGTTACTTTCAAAGCGGCTCCTATAAACATCAAGTGGGTCTCTCCCACTTTTTTCATAGGCTTGAGCTAGATCGCTCTGGGCCCCTTCATTGTTAGGTTGAATTTTTAAAAGGTCTTTTAATACTACTATTTGGTCATCATATCTTTCTTCTTTGGCATAAAGTTTAGATAATTCTGTTTTTATATCTACATCTTCAGGGGAAAGGTATGAAAGTCTGTCAAGCTCATTCATTTGCAAATCTTTTTTACCTTGCTTTTGGTAGGAATAAGCCAATCTTTTTCTTAGTTCTACATTTTCTGGTAAAAAGTTTAATCCTTTTAATAAAACATATTCTGAACTATCATATCTGCCCATATATTCGTATGCAATTGCATAGTAGAGATAAACCTCTTTTGGGTCATCTCTATCGCAACCAAGATCTGTTAATTCTCCATAAACTTTTACAGTATTTTCCCAATCTCTATTTTTATAGAATTCGGCAGCACTGCTAAATACTCTAGGACATCTTACTTTGCGTAATGAGTCTTGACGAGCTTCTTCAACGGCATCAGCACTAACTTCTGGTGCTGGAGGGGCACACATAGTTATAAATATTGCGATGGCAAAGAAAAATAGTTTATTTTTAAAAATACTGAACGTCATTGTTTTGCTCTCCTTCTTAAGAACCATACATCTCCAACGCTTATACCGATGGAAAATTGTTTAAAAGTTTCATTAAAGCCATCATCTTGCTCGGAACGTATTCCATTGTTGTAAGACAAGTCCAACTGGTTGCCCGTATTTCCAAATTTAATACCAAGTCCCATTGATAAGCCATTCTCAATTATATTATTTCCAATAGAAAGCAATCTATAGTCTTTTCTATAAACTCCTAATCTAAGTGTAGCTTTATCTTGCCAATCTTTATCTTCAAGATCTCCAAATTTTACGATTCCTGCTCCTAAATGACTGCTTGAAACAACTTGATCATTGAATAGTCCTAGATTCTTCATGCTTTGAGAATTATCATTCCATAGTTGAAATTCAAAATAGCTATTTACGGAATTTTTAAAGTCTACATTGAGACCCAAGCTAAAAGCATTTGGAGCATATATATTTTCTACCCTTAGAGTGTCTACGCTTATGTTGTTTGGAAAATCATTGCTTGTAGGAATTAAATCACCATCTATATCTTCAAATAAATCAAAATTGTAGGTATATGCAGATAGCGGCTTAACTGTTTTAACTATTCCAGAATAAACATTAATTTGAAATTTATCCGATTCAAACAAGTCACCTGAAAAATACATATTATATTTAGAACCTTTGTATGTACTAACACCCAAAGATCTATAATAAACATTGTTAAGTATAAGTGACTTTTCAGTTCGAGAGGAGCCAAAAAAGCTATCGAATGAAAATCCAACATCCATCTTAGTATTTATTGGGAGTGAAAATGCAAAGCTGGAAGACATTACACCGCCTCCCGATTTAAATTCTTTTGAAGAATTTAAATTTTCACCATGCAAAAAATAGTTAACTGTATCTGTTTTAAAGTACGTATTTAAATTGTTTACCGGCTTAACAGATAGCCCAATTGCATACTTACTTCTTATTGGCACTAGAAATTGAATACCTCCAAATTGTGAAGACTCGCTATTAGAAGGTGAACTTTGTATGCTGTAAGATTGTGATTCATAAGTAGTATTTACAAAAGAATGTTTTAAATATCTCCATGTTGATGGATTCCCAATTGAAACTTTAGTTGTAAAACTAGGAACAAGGCCAATAGAGCCTAAGCCATTTTCAGAAGTAAAAAATGAACTCTTTGGTAGACCTAAACCATAAGAATTATATAGAGATTGTGAATAAGAGACAGAAAAAAGTATGCATAAAAAATAAAGTAATCTAAGGTGTAACATAAGTAATCCTTAGCTTTGGATAAAATTCAACATTCTCATTATTAAAAAATTGCAATGTCTTAAAAGGGTCTACATCAATATTTGGCTGCAAATTAAAGTTGTGAATAGAATTGCTTTCAGAGAGGGATTTAGTCAAAGCTGATCGGTGATTGAGTTTTAACATACCACTGCTTAAGATAGCCGTAGAGCCATTAGAAAGGTCATAGATAAAGTTTTCTTTTTCATATTTTTTAAAACCTTTGGGTAGATTTGGATCGGCAATTAAATAAGAGTTAACGATTACAGAATTGGATGAATCTTGTTCGATAGAGTTTAAAACCAACTCTGCTTTTCTAAAGATACTTCCTTTTGGCAATTGCCATGATTTTGTATCAACAGTAATTAATGACTTTAATCCTTTTGCAAGTGAAATAGAGAGATTTAAAGTATCTGAATCCTCTAAACTTGGAGGTGTCAATACAGTTAAGTCATCAATAATATTATGCGTACTAAGAGTGTCAATTGTAAGAGTGTCGTTTACTGTATGCTTAAAATGAACAGATAAATTTGAAACGGTTGCCTGTCCATTGTTAGCGCTATAGAATTTATAAAAATCATTTTCTGCGTTTTGTATGCCTATAGCAAAAACATTATTAAAATCAGACAAATTTGTATCAATAAATGCACTAAAATAGGAAGAATCGATTTTAAAGACTAATCTAGATGATGTTGTGTCATTTATAATATTTCCATACGATATAATATCGGAATAATTGGAATTATAGTTTAGATAGTTGGTATTATTTCTGCTGAAAACAGAATCTGCTACATTTGGAAAATACCGTAGATAGAAGAGTGAATTTGAGTCAATTGAGTCATTTACAAAATTAAGCGATAATTTTACACTATCGATTACTATAGAGCTATCAACGTAATCATGAAATTGAGATATGGTATTACCAGAGGAAATAAAATATTGACTATTAGAGAATTTACTTGCCCTGATAAAATTATAATCAAAGCTATACCCGCTATCTTTTCCAAGATATAAATATCTAGAACCACCCATTAGCGGAGGGACTTGATAGGTCGTGCTTTCTATAACATCAAATGAAACCGTATCTACGCTTAATGATAAATCGGAATCATTATATGTAAGAGGTTGATTTTCGCAAGATATTAAAAAAAATAATAATGTAACTATATATGGAAATCTAGGACTTAACATAGTGTGATTACTAAACAGTTACTTGAACAAATAATTAAGCGAAATGTTTCGATAATTCTTCATTAATCATTGAAGAAGTAGTCTCATAGTTTGGAGTTTCACCGTCTTCAACTTTAATTGATATCAATTTCTTCTTATTTTGTTTAATTAACGGCAGCGACAGAAGTTTTTTTGTATTATTCATTGAAGGGCTATCTAAAGAAATAATTAAATCAACATCTTCTGCGGAAGCTTCATAACAGTTAATTTTATCCCCTTTGATTTTAGCGGGTATTTTAACCCCTAACTTATCATACACAGTTCGATCGTATGTAGAATGCTCATCAAAATTATGAACAGTTAAAACGGTTTTGATGTTATCATAAAACTCTTTGGTCTTATAGATTTGCTGATAAATTAAAGGCACGCTTGCGGTTTGCCAGTCATTACAAATTATAACATCTGGTTTCCAAAATAGATGAGGAAGAGTTGCTATAGAAGCCATTGAAAAATACGCATATCTTTCATCGTTATCAGCCAAAACTCGACCATTCTTTGCTTTATAGAGTAGATCAGACAAGGGCTTAAACAAGTCCTTATTTTCTAAAAAATATACCTGAACTCTTGTTTTGGGTATAAAGGCGCTTTTAGCGGAAACTGTTTCATCGTTGCCATTAAAGTTGAACGGAATTTCTCTTAAACGTATTACTTCTCTTAGGATATACTTCCTTTCACTGACAAAGCCATATTTTGGCAGTATAGTTCTAATATCATGTCCAGCTTCCTGTAAGGCTAAGGGTACGTCAACAGAGTATTTGCTCAAGTTTGAAGTATTGGCAAAAGGAGATATTTCTGTAGTAAAGTAAAATAATTTTAATGACATATTTTTGGGTATTTCTATTTAGAACTAAGCTGTTTCAAGGATTCGCGAGCTTTTTCATAAAACTCTGAACCAGGAAAATAATCAATCAATCTTTGATATTCTTCTCTAGATTTTTTGATATTCCCCATACTTCGATGACAGTGACCAAGTTTCAACTGAGCATCGTCATCTTTATCTGTTCCTGAAAAAGAGAAGACTTTTTCAAATTCCATTACTGCTCTTTTGTAGTTTTTCATTGTATAATAACACTCGGCAAGCCAATACTGACTATTATCTGCTAATTCATTTTCAGGGTCAGAGAGAACAAGACCAGAAAATCCATTTATAGCTTTATTATAATCGCCATTTTGGTAGGCAGAAAGTGCATCAATATAAGTTTTCTTATATTCTACTGGGCTAATTTTGGAGCTAACCCTGCTCGATGATTTATTGCTTTTTAAATCATACATTTCAGTAAAACTGTTTGCTAGAGTAACAATTTTATTTTCAACCATAACCAATTGAGCAAGAATCTCAAAGTTAACGCTATCTACATATGAAATTTTATCCTCAATTAGCCTCATTTTATTTTGAAATGTATTAATTCTGTTAATAAGTAAAATCGCAACAGAATCTGTTTGCTCTTTTGCTTTAAGATTGGCAGATAATGCATTTTGTAGCTCTGGTAAAAGTAGGCGCATTTGAGCATCAAGAGAATCTATGCGCATATTTTGACCAGCTAATGAACTGTTAATTTGAGATAAGGCTCGTGAACTATTATTGTTTTGACCAACAAGAAGTGATGAGAAAAAAAGCACAAATATAAATAAAACATCTTTAAGTATATGTTTAGACATTTAACCTAACCTTGGATTTTTTAATAAAATACAGTTAGAAATTTACCTCAAAACTACGAGAATCGATATTATTTTATAAAATATTTAATAACTCTCTTCACTACTAAAATTTATCACTATTCCAATCATAATAAAGCTAGAAAGCAAAAATGAACCTCCATACGAAACAAATGGGAGCGGAAGTCCTTTAACTGGAATCATTCCAGATGCCATAGAGAAGTTTACAAATACATGAGATAAAAAAATTGTTGCCAATCCAACTAATACTAAGCCTGAAAAACGATCTGAAGAATGAAAAGCTAAATTTAAAATTTTTAATATTAAATAAAGGAACAAAAATATCATTATTAATATAGCAACAAATCCGAGCTCTTCGCCTATTACGCTAACAATAAAATCGGATTCTTGAACAGGTAAGAATTTTAATTGGGTTTGTGTCCCCTCACCCCATCCTTTGCCAAAAAAACCCCCAGAGCCTAGGGCTGTTTTGCTCTGAATGACTTGATATCCAGAGCCAAGCGGATCTAGCTCAGGATTAATAGAAGTTAAAATTCTATTTCTATGGTAAGGTCTTAAAAATCCGTTCCAAAATAATGGAAAAATAAGACCAAGAAAAATATTCGAGAAAAATATTGTAATACCGCTCCATAGCTGTGGTTTTGATAAAAATATAATAACAGCCATTATTATGGACCATGATGTAAAAACCGACACATCAAAAGCTGTAATAATACTTAATACCGGGGCAATAACTAAAAATAGATGAAAAGGTCTAGCTCCAACCCAATAGAGCATTGGTATTACAGGGCTCATCATCACTAAAGCCGTTCCTAGGTCAGGCTGATTGAGAACGATTATAGCAGGTAAAAATGCTATCAAAAATGGAATGAAGTTAGCACCAAAATTATCTAATTGGATATTTCTGTCTGATAAATACCTAGCTAATGTTAAAACAATTACTAATTTTGCTATCTCTGAAGGTTGTAAGCTAAAAGGTAATCCTATATCTATCCATCTATGGGTATCTGCAACTTTTGCGCTAAAATACGGCAAGACAACAAATATCACAACAGCACCATAAAAAATGTACACGTACTCGTGTATAATTTTTTTGGGAATTATAATAAATAAAAACATTAAAATAATTGCAGGTCCAAGAAAAATTAATTGTCTTAAAAATGCATTGGAATCATCTACAGATCTACTGTCAGCAACACTAAAAAGGGAAATTAAGCCTAAACATAAAATACTGAATACAATGAATAGCAAGCTATAAGGAGAGGATTTAATAGTTTTTGATACGTTCAGGCTCATTGCGCTCTAACTAAATCATAAATAATATTATCATTGTATTCTTTAAAAATTTTACGAGCAATTGGCGATGCTACACTTCCCCCTCCACCACCATTTTCAACTAAAACTACTACAGAAATCATATCTTCATCTTTATAGTTTGCAAAGCCTATGTACCAAGCATGTGTTTCACCGTGTGGATTTTCAGCTGTACCTGTTTTACCTGAAACAGTAACACCTGGTATGTTTGGATTAGAAAGCTTGCCAGTGCCTTTTTTACCGTACACAACTTGTTTCATAGAATTATGAATTATATCCCATGTATTTGAGCTAACAGTAGAAGATCCAGTAAATTGACTATCATTTTTTGGTGACACTAAATGAAGATTTTTAGCAACTCCTCTGGTTGCTAGCAAGTTTGTATATGCTGCCATTTGGATAGGAGTAACCAATATTTCCCCTTGACCTATGGAAATATTAAGCATTGCGCCAGTTGACCACCCGTACCTACCATATAGTTTATTCATGTATTTTCTATTGGGAACTTTACCTTTCATTTCAGATGGCAAATCAATATGAGTTGGTATGCCATGAGAGAAATCCATTGATCTTTTTTCCAAATCATTTAGCTTAACTTTCTGAATTGCTTCATAAAAGAAAACATCGCATGATTGGGCAATCGCCGACTCAACATTCACAGCTCCATGTCCGTTTTTATCCCAGCATTTATGAGCTCTATCGTAGAATTCATATTCACCTGTACAAAAGGCGGTCCATTTTTTATCAATCAATTTTTTTTCTAAGAGCTCTACAGCTACAACCATTTTATAAATAGATCCTGGAGGATATAAACCGTTTGAAGCACGATTTAAAAGAGGTCTATCAGGATCAGAAACTATTGATTGCCAATCCTTGCTAGATACAAGTCCTGTAAAAAGATCCGGATTATAATCCGGAGAACTTAAATACGCTAAAACCTCACCTGTTTGAGGCTTTGAAACCACAACAGCACCTTTTTTATTTTTATATAAATCTTCA
>MDTB01117476.1_pt1 | contig 11498 bp, 10 predicted proteins | sample 811161 | NCBI WGS metagenome assembly MDTB01 (sample SAMN05326650, study PRJNA326480) | marine metagenome | isolation source: seawater | place: Mediterranean Sea | collected 2009
AAACATCTCTCAGCCGAGATGAAGGAATGTGATTGCGCAAATGATATGCATGGTAAATTAACTTCAGCATTCTTCCATGGGGCAACAACTGTTTTCTATATGTCTTACGCTCAGATGAAACGATATCACGATAGGTTTCCTTTTTTGGCTGAAGAAGAAGGATCAAACCAATTTGTACTCAGCTCTTGTTTTTCTGATGAATTTTTTGCTACTGTAAAGTTACTAAGAGATGCAGCACAAAACAAAGATAGAAAAGGATGGTTAGTGCTTGGTTCTAGCTCCTGGATTAAGGGAACAGATGCTGCTGTTCAGTGGTGTAAAGATAATAATAAAGAATACGAAATATTACAAGGCCTAAACCATCGAGAAGTTCTCGAGAAGATGTCAGTTGCCGAAGGCTTTGTTTATCTTCCGTTAGGAGGTGACACGTGTCCTAGGATGGTAATCGAAGCTCAGCTACTTGGCTGTGAATTAAAAATAAACGATAACGTACAACATTCAACAGAAATACCTTTTTGTGAAAACAACATTGAGGAAATTGAAACATACCTATACGCAAATAGAGACGTCTTTTGGAACACTGTGAAAACAGACATGAATTATTCGCCAAACATTTCGGGATATGTAACCACCAAGGATTGTATATCTCAAGAATATCCGTTTGAAAGATGCATCGAAAGTATGAAGTCTTTCTGTTCAGAGATTATCGTAATGGACGGCGGCTCAACGGATGGTACTCTTGAAAAGTTAAATCAACTAGCAGAAGAAGACAGCAGGGTAAAAGTTTTCGTAAATAATGTGGATTGGAATGCAAAAAGATTTGCTATAGAGGATGGTTTGCAAAAGGCCCGAGCCAGAGCAAAATGCACTGGTGACTTTTTATGGCAAATGGATTCTGATGAGGAGGTTAACCAAGATACCGTTAATGAAATTGTTAAAATTTGCCGGCAGTTTCCAAAATTTGTTGATATAGTTTCACTTCCTGTAATTGAGTACTGGGGTTCAAAAGAAAAAATCCGGCTTGACGTCAACCCTTGGAAGTGGAGACTATCACGGAATAAACCAAACATAACACACGGTATACCAAAAGAGCTAAGGCTTACTGACGAAGATGGAAATCTTTATGCAGCACCTGGAACTGACGGCTGTGACTATATAGATTTTGATACTTACGAAAGACTACCTCATGCTTCATTTTATACAAATGAAGTACACCAACTTAGAATAATGGCAATGCAGGGTAATCCTCAAGCATTAGCAAACTATCAGGATTGGTACAAAAAGCTAGTTGGTATTATGCCATCTGTTAAACATTACAGTTGGATTGACATTGAAAGAAAAATTAAAACATACAAAAATTATTGGCAAAAACACTGGGAAAGTCTGTATGATATGGAACAAGAAGATACGGCAGATAACAACATGTTTTTTGATAAACCTTGGTCAGAAGTATCAGACGAGGAGATAAAAAATATGGCAAAAGATCTTGCACAGAAAACAGGCGGACACGTTTTTCACTCAAAGATTGATTGGAATAATCCTATGCCCCATTTAATTCTGGAATAAATTTGAAACTCGTAACCCAAGACTATGGCTGTGGTACAAGCTCGTCGATACTAGACTACGGAATCGAAGATGTAGTAATTGTAAGCCCCACAAATTACGAGCATGTTTTTGATGTCGACGACGATTTATTTTTTATTGGCCACGACTTTTTATTTTTTCTTTGGGATACCCAAGAGAAACTAAATCGATGGCAGTCACACAAACATAGAAAGGCCGTGTGGTGTTTTGAACGTATCGATGCAATTGTTCCATCCTGGAAAGAGAAAAGCGAATATAGTTTATCGATTTTAAAAAAGTTTGTTGATGAAGTCTATGTTTGCGACGAAGATGATGCAACGAAATATGGCAACTGGCTTCCGCAATGGGGTAGTTGTGTATTTTTTGATCGACGCAATGATCCTATAACAAAAAATAAACTGCTGTTTTCTGGGCAAGCAGGAAAGCCAGAATATGCAGAAAGAACACGGTTGCTAAAAGAAATAATCGAAGACAAAGATCTTTCGGGATCGCTAGACATAGCAAATTTCACCAGAGAGTATTCTTGGGAAAATTATACAGCTAATTTGCTGTCATACTCCGCCATACTAAATCCACTAGGGATACTACGAGGCTTTAACACCAGGGCTTATGAGGTTTTATACTCTGGTAGATTGCTTTTGCAGCAAACGGCTGGAAAATATATCAAACACGAAGACCTAATAAGAGGATTGCCAAACGTAATAACATTTCAAGATCTTAAAGATATGAAAAGTAAGCTAGGTGATTTTGAATATGCGGATTCACAAGAATTTTATTTAAACAACAATATCTTTGCAAGGTTTAAAAGTATTGGGGTTGACATAAAATGAGTTCTATTAGAATCAACGAACGGCGAGAAGTCTGCGCAGAGGACCTAGAAATACTATACGCTGAGAAAGGAAACTTTGGATTCTTTGTTAATCTTTTTTTTGATAATCTTAGTAGTGGCCAACTATGGACAAGTCCATCACATAAATGCATTGATGCTGATATTTTTCAATTACTAAGTGTGTTTCTTGAAAACGAAAAAGTTAATAAATTTTTTATTGAGGCCGGAGCAAACAATGGATTGCGACAAAGCAATAGCTTTATTTTTGAACAATGTTTTGGTTGGCCTGGATTGTTAGTTGAACCTATTCTGTATAATTATCAAAAGTGTTTTAAGTATAGGGGCACAAGATCAAGTTGTGTACACGGCTGTATCTCTTCTTACGATGGAGAGATCACTGGAACGTTTGATGATAGGTTAAGGACTGTTCGAGTAGAGAACGACAATGGCTTAGGCGCCGGCTGCACATCTGCTCATAAAGAAAATTATCCTGATCTTATAAAAAGGGTAAAGTGCTTTACATATTCAACTCTCTGTGACAAATATTCTGTACCAAAAAATTATGGTTTTTTAAGCTTGGACGTCGAGGGACACGAGCGAGAAATAATAAGCCCAGATTGCTTTAGTAAGCACCGTCCTGCATTATTATGTATCGAAACTACAGACGAAAGCGTAATGCAAGATATAATAAAACAAGATTATGAATTAGTTGCGCATCAATGCCACGACTATTTTTTTGGAGATAAAACAGTATTATGAATTTGACAAAAGAACAAGTAACACAAAATTGGCCAGAACTTTGCAGAAAGTTTCCGTTAGTCTGTGGATTAAAAACATTTAACGCCGAACTGACTGTGTACGCGTGCCTGCAGCAAGCACATAAAATATTTGACCATGTTGTAATTACCGACGATGGCTCCGATGACAAAACTATGGAGATGATTCAAAAATGTATTAAAGATTTTGATATAAGAAACATTTCGATTTTTGATGTATCGAAATACGATCCATGGCCAGATCAGGTAATAGAGAAGAAAGAAGGTGATCATCATATCACTCGAAAGTCAGGCAAAACACACGCTAAGGCACAATGGAAAAATTTTCAAGCAGTCAAACAAGTTGCACAAAACTGCATATATGTGTCATTAGAAGACGATGTTATTGTGTTCGATAACATAAGGCAACGAATCTATAATAGAATTTCAAAATGGGCCGAACCATACACTGATTGCGAATTTTTTAATGTTTCATCAATCATAGATAGAGAACATGTGCTTCGCGCAATATATCAGGGAAAGCCGCTGCCAGGAATTAAACAACGAGAACTGTACGATAATGCTGGTGATTGGACACTTGCAGCCATATGGACAGGTTCAGACTTGCAAATCGGGCCCGACCCAGTATACGCGTTTGGCGGATGCATATACCCTTGGTTACCAAAAAATCAGACTGGTAAAAAAGGACAAGATAGCACGATGACTTTTGGATTCCACATGCTAAACTATAGAACTACAAAAGAGGGTTTTACTTACGATGTTGACGATCCGGGTTTAACCCGCATTGATGAATTAGGAGATACTGGTGAAGGAGTTGATTGGGAACTCTTAGACCGTGTTTGGTTTCCGAAAAAAATAGTAATCGAAAAAGAAAATAATGTTTACGTTCAAAAGTTAGTGGAGACAAAATGATTATATCTGTATGTTCAGTTGCCACAAAAAAATCATTATCTGAATTTCTTTTTCTTAAGTTTACTTTTGAGCAGTATCATGACGCAGAATGGTTTATTGCCACTGATGAATATGCAGCTAAACATTTGGCCGAATATCAAAACGTAACAACGATTAATAAAATTAAAACAGACGATTGCAGCCATGGCGTTAATGACCCAGTTAAAAATCGCCTATTCCTAGAACTTATTATGACTAAGTTCGATGCCTTAGAAGCATCTATAGATAAAAATGGATATGGTTTATTCTTAGATTCAGACATATTTTTTACTAGTCCACTAGAAGACCGGTTTGTAAAGTTACTAGTTGATCCAGATATAGACGCAATACTAAGCCCACATATGACAAATAACCTAGGGTTGGAAACACAGGTTGGTCATTACAACGTTGGGTTTTTTGCTGTTAGAAATAAGCGTTATCTAGAACAGCACAGGGCCATGTCTTGGAAAAGTAAGGAACTTGGCATGTATTATGAGCAGCAACCACTGCAGTTTACATCTTATGAATATATGACTGTGAACGCGCCAATATATTACAATATTGGCTGGTGGAGATTTAACGAAAAGCATAACGCCTCAAGGCTAAACTATCTTAATTCAGATGGCAACGTTGTATGCTTTATGGAAAAACCAGCAGTTTGTTTTCATGTACATACACTGAAATCATTAGACTATAATAATCAAGGAAGCTTTTTACTCGAAAAAGTGTTTCGGTTAATGCAAGCATCCGAAAATAAAAAATATCTTGTCGCAATGGAATACTATAATAAACTAAAGAGGGAATTATGAATATTGCACTTATATATGACTATGAGGAATTACCTAAAGACGGATCTTTAGAATTCTTTGAGGAGCAGTCCCTGAACTGTGGGACTTCGCTGCGAGAATCTTTTAGAGAGCTCGGATGCAATGTTAGGACATTTTGTTTAAACAAGGGAAAAAGTGGTAACGGGCTAGCCGATTGTAAAAAGGCAATGGCACTAGGATATAAGCCAGATGTTATTTATTTACAGAATGCAGGCGAACTAACACCTCCTGTCATGGAAACATGGAATAAGTCTAATTTTCCACATGTTCTAATGGTTGCCGAAGTATGCGATGAATGGCAAATATATAGGTATAACCTACCATGGGCTAGAAAGGCAGACTTAGTACTTACACCAGACCACCAGTGTGTTCTTGAGTATGCAAGAGAAGGGGCATTAGCATTCTGGGTTCCTCACTGGGTAGACGAAAGGGTTTTTGCGTATAATGGTGAGATTAAGTCCCGAGGCTGTACAACAACATCTAAGCCGTCTGCCTGGAAAGATCAACGTGGCTTTAGCTTTTTCAATGAAAAATTACAAGAAATTTTTGGAAAAAACTTTAGTAATCCCTGCTATGATAAAGGTGGCGATTACATTTCAATACAAGACAATGGAAAACTGTATAAGGAATCTAAGATTGTTTGGCAGTTTTCTAGTAGTGGCGACTGGACAAGGCGCATATGGGAAGGTGCTGCAGCAAAAGCATTGGTTATAACAGACAAGTTACACCCAGTTCGCTGCGCACATCAATTAGCTATAGAAGACGAAGAAATTATATACTACACAAGTCTAGGGGATTGCATTGAAAAAATAACATACTACTTAGAACATTCGCTAGAACGTGAGAAGATTGCGCAAAGACTATATGAAAGAACGATGAGGGACCACACTGGTATAGCTCGCGCAAAACAGATAAAGGAAATATTGGCTTATGCAGTCTAGTAATAAAAAATATGACTACGTGATTGTAGGAGCTGGTTTTTTTGGTGCAGTTTTTGCGAATGAAATGAAAAAAAAAGGAAAAAAATGCCTCGTTCTTGATAAACGACACCACATCGGCGGAAATTGCTATACAAGAAAAGTCCATGACATTAATGTCCATGTTTATGGACCACATATATTTCACACAAGTAATCAAAAAATTTGGGAATATGTCAATAAATTAGTGGAGTTTAGGCAATTTGTGTATTCTCCGTTAGCAAAGTACGGAGATGAGTACTACTCGTTACCGTTTAATATGTGGACATTTAATCAGTTGTGGGGTGTAAAAACTCCCTTCGAGGCAAAGAAAAAAATTGCAGAAACAATAGTGCCTTGCGACAATCCAAAAAATTTAGAAGAGTTTGCGTTATCAATATTAGGAACAGATGTATATGAAAAACTCATTTGCCACTACACTGAAAAACATTGGCAACGCCACCCAAGAGATTTACCTGCTTTCCTAATAAAACGTTTGCCTTTTAGACTAACCTATGATGCAAATTATTACAATGATAAATATTGTGGAATACCAATCGGAGGTTACACGGCGATATTTGAAAAATTGCTTGAGAATATAGAGGTTCGCTTAAATGTAGATTTTCTTGCACACCGCGCTTACTATGAATCTATTGGAACAAAAATTGTCTTCACCGGTAAGCTTGATGAACTTTTTGGTTACAAATACGGCGATCTAGATTATCGTTCCCTTAGCTTTAAACATGACATCTATGACTATGAGAACCACCAGGGCGTTGTCGCTATAAACCACACGTCAAAAGATGTTCCGTATACAAGAACGATTGAACACAAATATTTTGAAGGAGTTAAAACAGAAAAAACGGTTGTCACAACAGAGACTCCAGTAAAGCATACTAGGTACACAACTCCGTATTATCCAGTAAACAATAAAGAAAATAATGAAAAGTTCAAAAAATATCTTACTGAAGCAAAGCAGTTAGATAACTACATTTTCGGCGGAAGATTAGCCGACTATAAATACTATGACATGCACCAAGTAATAGGTTCTGCACTTAGCAAGGCAAAGAAGGAAAATAAATGAATGCATATCAGAAAGAATTATACGACATTTTTGCACCTTTTCAAATTACAAGAAATGAAAAACCTTATCCACCATATCACAAAGGCAAATATCTTGAAGAGTATTTTGTTGCAAAATACAAAAGTGAAAATATAGAAAACTTTTACTTCCTTCCGATACATTGGACTGCAGTATTTAATTTTCAGATGGCGGATGGCTTTGAAAAAGATACCCCAAACTGGAATCTAAGGCAGAAACTATTTGATACTATCAAGTCCTTGCCTGATGACAAGAAATATTTTACAGTTTCAACCCATGATGACGCACCAACTGGCGACTTCGGCTTGAATACAAGACACTTTTATGCCGGCGGTAATTCTCAACTCGGTACTGATCCAATTCCGCTGATATGTTCAAGCTATGATGAAGTACCAGATAATCAAAAACTTATTTTCTGTAGCTTTGTTGGTTCTGCAACAAACCCGTTAAGAAATAGGGCATTGCAATATTTTTCTAATCAAGATGGCTATGTTATTAATGCATTTCATTGGAAACCAGAAGTGTCTAAAGATCAAGAAAATTTGTTTTTTGAATACACGTCTCGCTCAAGGTTTGCTCTTTGCCCCAGGGGATATGGAGCAACAAGTTATAGATTATATGAGGCAATGCAACTCGGGGCTATACCGATTTATGTAAGCGACAGACATTTACTTCCATGGTCAGATGAACTAAAATGGGAAGAATTTGCTGTCGTCGTAAAGGCAACAGAAGATTACTCACAGGTTGACAAATATCTTAAATCATTAACTGAGACAGACGTTAGAAATATGCAGGATAAAATAAGAAAAGTTTATCCGCTATACTTTACTATTCCTTCGACATATAATCAAATAATCAAGAGGTTAAAATGAAAACAGTGCTTCTGTGTTTTGCGGCGTACACAGGTGAAAAAAAAGTTTTTTTTGAAAAGTATACCGAGCCTAGATTTAAAAAATATGCAGAATACCATGGTTGGGAATTAAAGATTGTTAAAGACTATAATAAATACGAACTTAATAGACAGCACCCAACTTGGATGTCATGGCTTATCATCAAAGAAATGCTAGACAATAAGGAATTAGGCGACGGCGACAATATAATGAGCATTGATGCGGATGTATGTGTATATGACATAACAAAGCAATTTATTACAAGCAAATCGTTTGGCTATGCGATAGATTCTTGTAACACACATTGTATGGGTGCTTACACGTTAAAAATTAATAGTTGGTCTAGAAAACTTGTTAGTGCAATGTTAAATGATGAAATGTACCTGAAGTTAAAGGACACACCAACTTGGAAAATGTGGAATGATCAGGCTGCGTGGTACACGATTGCAGGTATAAAACGCCATAGTTGGCAGCCTTTTCTGGAATTGGAAAATAATGGATGGCACTCAAATAAAACAGAAGATACAAAACTAACAGTAGATGAATTGTATGAGCATGTTGAGTTATTCCCAGTTGTTTGGAATGTCACCCATGTTGCTGGAGAAGGATTTAATGAGTATTTTATAAACCCATCCCATAGAAAAAATACTGTTTTCAGGCACTTTGCCGGGGGACCTTCGTGGGATAAAAGTTATTTCTTGGAGTCAGAATGAAAATAGCAATAACAGATTTTTGGTGGAAGTTTGAGAATGAAAACAATTTTTTTGTCGATTCGATTAGAGAAATACGGGAAAACGTAAAAATTGTTAATCCAGGGGAAGCCGAACTACTTTTATATTCTTGTTTTGGCGATAATCATCATAACGTTGATCGAGCTAACACAAAAAAAATATTCTACACCGGTGAAAATCTAAGACCGAACTTTAATGAATGTGATGCTAGTTTGACTTTTGATTTTAAAGATTACGATGGAAAAAATGTTAGAATGCCTTTATGGTTAATGCAATATGATTGGCATAACAAAGGCGGTTATGTCAATCCGGAGTATTTGATGCCCGTCGACTGGATGCAGAAGCTCCCAGTATGGGATAAGCCAAGAGATAAATTTCTTGTTGCAATTTTTAATAGAGATCACATTGGAAATAGAGTGGAATTTTTACGAAAAATAACCCAATATAAGCCAGCCCATGGATTTGGCGAGCCTTTTAAAAACTGGTTTTACGGAGAGTCTGAAAAATTAAACATTCTTTCGCAATTTAAATTTACGATGTGTTTTGAAAACGGCGTATCTGATGGTTATCATACTGAGAAACTAGTCCATGCAAAAATGGCCGGTTGTATACCTGTCTATTGGGCTAATGAAACCATTGAAAATGATTTCCATAGTGAAGCTTTTATTAATTTACATAATTTTGAATCGATGGAACACTTGGTTCAACACGTCATTGAGGTCGATAAAAACAGTGATCTTGCATATGCGTATCGCAACGCTCCACTATTTAAAAAAATACCGACAAAGGAAGACGTATTACAAAAATTTGAAAAAGTCCTGAGGTCGTGTAATTTATGAGCACTATTTTAGTAACAGGCTGTTCAGGCTTAATTGGAAATACTTGCGTGCGTTACTTTCACGACAAGGGTTATAATATTGTTGGCATTGATAACGATATGAGAGCTTACTTTTTTGGAAAAGAAGCAAGCACTGCAGGGGTGACAAGTGAGCTTTTAAAAAATTATAAAAATTTTGACTATAGGTCTATAGACATTAGAAATGAGGATGCAGTTTCGCAAATTTTTCAAAGGTATAGAAAAGACATAGTTGCAGTCATCCACACAGCTGCCCAGCCATCACACGATTGGGCTGCAAAAGAACCAATGACTGACTTCTCCGTTAACGCTGTGGGTACAATGGTCTTGCTTGAACAGTATCGGAAACACTGTCCTAACGCTTCATTTATATTTACATCAACAAATAAGGTTTATGGTGATACACCGAATAGACTTCCGTTAACAGAGCTCGCAACTAGATACGAATATATCAAGGCCGATAATACCTTAGGAGCTGTCGATGAAAATATGTCAATCGATGCGTCAAAACATTCGATATTTGGCGCTAGCAAGGTAGCTGCAGACATAATGGTCCAAGAATACGGTAGGTATTTTGGTCTTAATACTGTTTGTTTTAGGGGCGGCTGCCTAACAGGCCCTAGCCATCAGGGTGCAGAGCTTCATGGTTTTCTTTCTTATCTTCTAAAATGTATGGTTAATGGGAGACATTATAACATCTTTGGCTATAAGGGAAAGCAAGTAAGGGACAATATACATAGCTATGATCTAATTACAATGTTTGACTGTTATTTAGAAAACCCTAGGCCTGGAGAAGTTTACAATGCAGGCGGAGGTCGCACGAATTCTGTTTCAATTATGGAAGCAATACAAATTGCAAATGATTTAGGCATCGACTGGAACAATTACACGGTGAGTCAAAAAAATAGAATTGGTGACCACATGTGGTATATTTCTGACTTATCAAAATTTAGAAAACATTATCCTAACTGGACACAAAAACACACAATTAAAGGCCTGATTTCAGATATTATCGAAATAGAAAAAACAAAATAAGGACTTAATATGCGGTATGCGATTATAAAACAGGGTGGTCTATGTGCAGGAGGTATCGAAAAGTATTTGCAACAAATTTCAAAAATGCTGATTGATGCTGGACACACTGTAACATACTATTATACAGATGCTGTTACCTGTGGACCTTCAAATTGGATGCATCCTGGTACGGATATGGTGAGAAAACGTTATATGGAATCAATAGGAGCAAAACTAATTGAAGTATCCTGCTCCCATATTGAGTCCTTGGAGCGCGGTGGAGAATGGCTTGATACAGATTTTTGGAAACTGTTTAACGAAGAAGATTTTGACGTGGTTATCGGTGGTCATAAAGGAGAACCCTGTTGGCCATTCTCAGAAATGAAAACCGTTGGCATAGTTGAAACAGTGCACGGAACTGATTTTACATCTGGAGCATCACAATACGCTGACGCGTATATCTTAATAAGCGAAATACAGAACGCAAAATGGTTTAAGTCAGGCGGTATTCCTACAAAAACGCACAATATCTACCCAACGATTGCTATACCAGATTTTAAAACAGGGCAAAGGAGCAAATATGGTATAGCCGAAAACAAATTTGTGTTTGGGATGCACCAGTCAAACAGATCTGGACTCTGGTCTGGCATACCACTTGAAGCATATAAAAAAATTGAGTCTGATAAAACCTGCTTTGTGATGCTAGGAGGTGAAAGTGCCTACATAGAACAGGCTCAAAAATTAGAACTACAAAATTTCATAAGAATACCGTTTGTTAGTACCGCTGAAGAAGTACACGAAGTAATATCTTGTTTTAATGTTTATGCACATGGAAGATCAGACGGCGAAGTTTGTTCTTCTGCTATTATTGAAGCAATGTATCATGGCCTGCCTATAGTAACACATCAGTCTAGTATGAACAATGGACATCTTTTTCAGATTAATGGATGTGGTTTTCTTGCAAATTTTTTAAATCTAGGCTCGGTATACTTTTCAAAAAAAA
>MDTB01182842.1_pt1 | contig 11498 bp, 9 predicted proteins | sample 811161 | NCBI WGS metagenome assembly MDTB01 (sample SAMN05326650, study PRJNA326480) | marine metagenome | isolation source: seawater | place: Mediterranean Sea | collected 2009
AATTGGTTGCGGGAGTAGGATTTGAACCTACGACCTTCAGGTTATGAGCCTGACGAGCTACCGGGCTGCTCCATCCCGCGGACTAAAAACTCTCTATTATGAAGATGTTATAAATTCAAGTAATTAATAAATAAAATTAGTATATCTATTATGGTTTAAACCAATAATAATCGCCTGTAAATTTAGTTTTTTTAAATATTTCAAGCCATTCTTTTTCAGAGATAACTAAATGCCCGGCAACTTGCCATTCTTCCATTCTAATTTTTTCCTTTTGAGTTTTATAACTATCTACAACAATATATGAGTTTTTTTTTGTTACTCTCTGTATTTCTGATACTGCTTTTTCGGTTTCTTTAAGTGTTTTAAAACTATGGATAGTATTGATTGCAATTACTAAATCAAAATAGTTATCAGGAAATCTACTTAAATTAATTGCATTGCCATATTTTATAAATTTTTTAACTTCAGGTGGTGCACATGCAATAGCATATTTTGAAATATCTATTCCATATAAATCTAAGGATGGCATCCTTTTATAAAAGTCATATAGTAAATATCCTTTAGCACACCCTAAATCCAATATTTTATTACCTTTTTTGAGTTTATAAAAATCAATAAATCTTTTTACAACAGGTATCCACCTACCGTCATAAGTGTAACCATTATAACAAATACCTTTTTTATCAAAATACTCCCACCCAAACTTAAGAGCAGCATTTACCTGCTCAATAGTTTTGTTTTTAGCTCTTTTCTTTGTATTTCTTTTAATTTTTTTTATTGTTTTTAGTAGATCAATCTTCATAAATAATTTTCAGGTTAATATAAATTATATATAGTATTATTGATAATAATGATAAATATTAATCAGTTTAAAAATAAAAAAATTTTAATTACTGGGTCAACTAGTGGCTTAGGAGCTTCGTGTGCTAAATACTTTAGTAAATTTGGATCCGAAATCTTAGTATGTGGAACAAATATAAAAAAAATAAAGAATCAATTAGATAATACAAAAAATATTTTTTTTGATAAAGATTTAAGTTTATCAAAAAATGTTGATGAATTAATTTCTACTGTTATTGAAAAAAAATTTTATGATATTGTAATTCATTGTATGGGCGGAGGATTTTCGCTAAGAGAGCCTCTCATTAATTCAAAAAATATTGAAAAATTATTTAGAATCAATTTAAGCTCTAGTGTTGAAATAAATTCAAAAATTATAAAAAAAGTTTTAAATAAAAAAAAATCCCATAGTATTATTCATATTGGAAGTACAGCATCGACTTCGGCAATAGCTTCTGTTGGTTATAATACAGTTAAAGCTGCATTGGCTGCATATGTAAGGAGTATTGGAAGAGAATATGCATATTCGAATATAAAAATAAATGCTATTCTACCAGGTGCATTTTACGCTCAAAATAATTCATGGAAAAGATTGGTTAAGAAAAATAAAAAAGTAGTTAAAAAATTTATACTTGAAAATCAACCTAGAAAAAAAATTGGAAATGATTTTGAAATATTGCCAACTATTGCACTCTTGGCTTCTGAAGAGAATTCTATGATGAGAGGCTCTTGTTTACCTATAGATGGAGGAGAAAGTAGAAATTATGATGGTATTTTTTATTAAGCCTCATTATTTTCAGTAAAATACATTTCGCAAATAACAGATGATAAATTTCCTTTTGCATTGAAACTATAATTATTTTCACTCAAACTATTTTTAGCTTTATTTTGTAACAAAATATTTTTTTTGCGGTGATTAATGAATTCTTTAACTGTTTGTAATATTTCATCTGATGTATTATCTTCAACAAATAAACCCAATTCTTCTAATATTTTTTCTGATGGATTTTTTGCCAATGGATCTTTAAGTAATAAATCAAATGGCACTAATTTTTTGTTCTTTTTGTATTTAATTTTTTTAATTGATGTTAAATCTCCCGTCATGAAATTAAAAGCATTAGGTGCTGTATAATGATTTACATTACATGAATTGATACTAAATAATTTAGGAATGTCAGCTGGTCCAGATGAACAACCAATAAAAAAAATGCAATGCGATAATAAGAAAACATCTATTTTAGGAGATTTAAATGGCGATTTGGAATAATCAAAGAAATTTTTGTCAAAATCAAAATTTACTTTTGAGCTATTTGAATGCCCAAGTCTAACAACTGAGTAGCCATTTTTAATTAAATACTCAATTGTATCCTTATACGTATTAATATCTGCATCTCTTAAAGATTTTTTTCTATTATAAAAATTCTGATCTCTAACATGTAATGTTACAAATTTATTTAAATTTACAAAAGGTCTTAATAACTCAGTTATTTTTTTTTTATCTTTTTCAGGAAATGTTATTAAATTTTTTTTTTTATACCTAACGGCAAAATCATTCCAAATTTTATGAGAGTCATAAGCTGTATGATGCACCATATCATATCTAAATGAATTATCTTCAAAAATACTTGACATAAAAAAAGGAGATAATAAAAATTTTATTATTGGATTTCTTACAAAAATTACATAATTCGAATACAAGTTGATTAAATAAGAATTTCCATCGTAAAAATAAGATGCAATTGCAAACGTTCTGTATTTATGTAATTTTTTTTTGAGTAGATTGTCTTTAATTAATAGATCAAGATATGTTAAGGACCCAATTTGAGATAGGTCTATATTGATAAACTTAAAATTTAAAATTTTTAAAATAAATGCAATAGGGAAGAATAAATAAGATAGTAAATATAAAAAAAAATATCTGAATAGTTTTAACAAATCCACGAATAAATTTTTACTTTTAAATATTTTTGTAAAGTGTTGTTTTAATCTTATGTTATAATTTAATAATACAAAGTTTGGAGGGGGTGATAAAATCTTATCTAGTAATAAAAAAATTTTGAATGTAAATTTATTCATAAATTTTTATCTATTCATATCTATTAAAACTCTTACGCAATTACCTTTTTTTAAAAAATTTATCGCCTTATTAATATCTCTTAATGAGAATATTTTAGTTACCATTTTTTCTAAATTTATTTGATTTTTAAAAAACATTTTCGAATATTTTTTTAAATCTTTATCAGGATTAGTTTCTCCACCTCCAGTGCCTACCAACTTTTTACCATAATATAATGGAAATGGATTAATTGAAATCTTTAAATTCAGTGGGTTTGGTACTCCACATAAAATAACATGACCTTTATGATTATTTGCCAATTCATAAGCTAATTCCATTGTTTCTTTTTTTCCAACAGTATCAACAACATAATCTGAACCATTCTGACCTACTATTTTTTTAATTTTCTCTTCAATGTTCTTAATATTGTAATTCAAAAAGTGTGTTGCTCCAAATCTCTTAGTTAATTCACTTTTATTTTTTACATCAACGCCTATTATATATTTTGCCGAGAGATACTTAGATGCATTTATCGCATTTATTCCAATTCCACCGCATCCAATAATTATAATTGAAGAGTTTTTTTTTAATTTGGCATTATTAAAAATCATTCCCATTCCAGTTGGAACTGCACAACCCAAAAGTGATGCAACATGGAGTGGTAATTTGTTAGAAATTTTAAAAACCCTATTTTCAGATACCACAGAATAATTTGAAAAGGTAGTGATCGAGCCTCTGTTTATTTTATTATTTTTATAATTGATAGGTTCAGGAATTACATTTTGACCTTTTCCTTTTATCCAAGAAAGAACAACTCTATCACCCTTTTTTACTTTTGAAACTCCCATCCCTGTTCTAATTACTTCGCCTGAAGCTTCGTGTCCCATTAAGTTTGGGATAAATGATCCTGCTGCATTTTTACCAGCTATTTCAAGTAGTTGTGTATGACAAATTCCACTATAAAAAATTTTTACAAGCACTTCACCTTTTTTTGGCTCTGGCAAATTTAACGTTATTATTTTTAGAGGTTTATTTAAATTGAATAAGACTGCTGCCTTAGTTTGAGTAGTCATTTTATTAAGTAGGATATTTCATTGCTTTTTTTAAATCATTATTTTCAAGTAATGGAGACATAATGTGCAATGGATTACCAGATGCTAACTTTGGTATTACTCTTTGATTTGGATCGACAATTAAATCACATATAACAGGGAATTTAGAATTTAATATTTTTTTTAATTTTTGCTTTAAGTTCTTATGATCATTAATTTTTACATATGAAATATTATAGGAATCTGCCATTTTTTTAAAATCTTGAATACCTAAACCACTTGAAGGATCTACACCAACATAATTTTTATTTAAGAACAATTCTAATGTCCCTTTTATTAAACCATATCCATCGTTATTAAGAATAAATATTTTAACATTTAAATTATTAAAAGAAATAGTTTCTAATTCTTGAACATTCATTGCAACCGAACCATCTCCGATAAAAGCACAAACATTACCAGGTGATTTAACTTTTTTATGATATAATATAGCACCAACGCTAGCAGCAATTGAATAACCCATTGGTGAATGATTTAATGCTGTAAAAATTTTCTGTCCATTTTTTGGTTCAAGAGATTGATAGGCCCAAATTAAATTTGCACTTGCATCAGGAATTAAAATATCATTTTTGCTTGAAATTGAGGAAAATGTCTTAAAGAAAACATAAGGATTTACATATTTTTTTTGTTTATAATATTCATTTTTAACAACAGGATATTTTTCCTTTAAAGATTTTGCATATGAAATCCAATTTTTATAGTTAGTTTTAAACTTAATATTTTTATTTGCTTCAAATAAAAACTCCCCAATGTCATTATTAAAACTCAAATCTATCTTAACTGAATTTTTTTTATTTATCTCATATTTATCAATATCAATTATTATTTTTTTTGCTAATGGTGCAAAGGTTTTTTTATTAGCTCCAGTTAATTGGTAACTTAATCTAGATCCAAAAGAAATAATTAAATCTGAATTCTGAACACAAAAATTACCAAATCTTGTAGCCGCAACTCCAAAAGTACCAATACATAACTTATCTTTATGATCAAACATATCATAAGTCGCCCAAGTCATTAAGTATGGAATATTTGTTTTTTTTATAAACTTGGTAATTTCTTTTTTATATTTCCTTGCTCCATTTCCAATAATTAGGGTAGGACGTTTTGCAGACTGTAATAAATTGAAAAATTGATTAATTTTTTTTAAATTAATATTATTTTTATTTGATTTTTTTTTAGGTTTATATGATTTTAATTTATTTGGATTTATAAATTCTCTTTGCAAATCATCTGGCAGATCTATTAAAACTGGTCCTGGCCTGTCAGAAGTACATATATCTAACATTTTTTCTAACTCATATTTAATATCAGATGATCTTTTTAATAAAACTGCATATTTTGTTAGAGGTTTAACAATATCTACTACTTCCATTTCTTGAAAACCTACCTGTCTAATATTTTTATTGTCTCTCATATTATTCGTTGGCACCGCTCCTGAAATTATAAATTGAGGTATAGAATCAAAATAAGAGCATCCAATTCCTTGTAATAAATTAATTATACCTGGGCCACTAGTTGCAATACTTACTCCAATCTTTCCAGAACTTCTTGAGTATGCATCTGCTGCTAGTGATGCGCCTTGTTCATTTTGTGAGGATATATTTTTTATGTCTTTTCTTTTATCAATGCTATCTAATAAATGGACAACGCTACTTCCATGTCCAACAAATGCAAAGTCAGATATATTAGATAAGAATTGAGCTACATAGTCTGAGAGCTTAATTTTTTTTTTCACAATTTATATATACTTATATTATTCTTATTCACAAATATTTATAAAATTTTTTTACAGATTTAACAACATAATCTACTTCGTTATCACTTAATTCATTATAAATTGGTAAACTTAATATATGTTTTGATTGGTGCTCTGCATTTGGAAAATCACCTTTTTTGTAATTAAGATATTCTGAAGCTTTATGAAGGTGCAATGGTATTGGATAATTTATTCTTGTATCTATACCTTTGTTAAATAAAAAATTTTTTAATCTATCTCTATATTTTGATTGTATAATATACCGGTGAAAAACTGGTGTACTTTTTTTATTTATAATGGGAATAGTAACTATATTTTTAAGTTCTTCAGAATAATAAGAAGCAATTTTTCTAAAGCGATTGTTCCATCTGTTGATATATTTTAATTTTATTCTGCCTATTGCAGCATGAATATTATCTAATCTTGAATTATATCCCCAAAATTCAAGCTCATCTCTATTTTTTAAACCATGATTTCGAATTTTTTTCATAAAATTATAAATACTTTTATTGTTGGTAGTTATTATTCCTCCATCACCGCTAACATGTAAATTTTTTAAAGGATGCAAACTAAAACTCGCAACATTACCAAATGAACCTGCCATCTTTTTATTATATTTTGCACCAACAGCTTGAGCTGCATCTTCAATAATTTTAAGATTATATTTCTTTGAAATATTTAATATTTTATCTACTTTTGAAATATTTCCAGTTAAATGAACTGGTATAATTGCTTTAGTTTTTGAATTTATATTTTTTTCAATTAATTCTGTATCCATGTTATAGTCATCACTTACATCAATGAAAACAGGTTTCGCGCCAACGTTTGCTATTGTCCAAGCAGTTGCAACAAACGAGTTAACTGGCAACAATACCTCATCACCTTTTTTAATATTAAAATATAATAAAGAAAATGTTAATCCATCTGAACCATTACCTAGACCAACAGAATATTTTGTTCCACAAAATTTAGAAAAATCAGACTCAAATTTATTTAATTCTGAACCTAAAATGTATTCACCTTTTTTTGAAATTTCATCAAATTTACTGATTATCTCACTTTTTAGATTTAAATATTGTTTTCCAAGATTTACGAAAGGAATTTTCATTTTTTTTTATAAAAATCTCTTATTTTATTAGATACAAATTTTATATCTTCTTGGGTAATAAATTCGTGTACTGGCAGCGATAATATGTTTTTAGTAAATCGTTCAGTAATTGGAAAATCTCCCTTTTTATATCCATAAATTTTAGATGCAGGTTGAAGATGCATTGGTGTTGGATAATGAATTTTTGCATCTACGCCAAATGAATTAAGGTATTTTTTTAACTTATCTCTCTTAGAGGCCTGAATTATATATAAATGAAAAACTTGCTTTGCCTCTTTTAATCTTGGCGGTAGTTTTATATATTTTATATCAGATAATAAATTATCATAAAATTTAGCATTTTTTATCCTAGAGTTTGTTATTGAATTAATTTTTTTAAGCATATTATTTGCAACAATTGCTTGAATAGTATCAAGTCTTGAGTTTCCTGCAAATAACTTGCATTTATCTCTACTTGCTAATCCATGATTTCTAAGTAACATTATCTTATCCCTTATTTTTTTGGAATTAGTTGTAACCACTCCTCCGTCACCCCAAACATTTAAATTTTTAAGCGGATGCATACTGTATGCTGCTGCAATACTATAATATCCTGGTCTTTTCTGTTTCCTATGTGCTAGAATTGCATGGCAAGCATCTTCAATAATGTGTAACCTATATTTTTTTGCAATTCTTGATATACTTTGCATATTACATATTAATCCTGCCCAATGTACAGGAAGAATAGCTTTTGTTTTTTTTGTAACCGCTCTTTCTATATAGTCAGGATTAATATTATAATCGTCAGAAACATCTACGAATTTAGGTATTGCTCCAATTGAAACTATTGCGCCCACAGTAGCATAGAATGTATAAGGAGTTGTAATTATCTCATCACCTTTGCTTATACCTGCGGCTAATAAACTTAGAATTATTGCATCAGTCCCACTCCCAACTCCGATTGCAAACTTAGAATTAGAAATTTTAGCAAATTTTTTTTCAAATTTATCCACTTCATTACCTAAAGTAAAATCACATTTTTGTGACAATTTTTTAATTTGACTAATTATATTTTCAGAGTCATTGAATTGTTCTTTAAGATAATTATGATTTATTCTGTATTTATTATTCTGAGAATACTGTTGAGGAAGAAAATTTAGATTTTTATGATTTTTTTTCATTTTTTATGTTTATAATTATATGGTGCTTTTTTTATATTTTCCCAGTGATCATTAATCCATTTTTCAGTTTGTGCAATTCCATCTTCTAATTTCATTTTGCACTCCCAATTACTTAAACTTTTAAGTTTATTAGAATTTAAATTATAAGAGAAGTCTTGACCATAATTTTCATTTGAAAACTCTACTAAAGAGCTGAAATCGTATTGAATAATTTTGCAAATTTTTTTCACAAGATTATATATAGATATGAGAGGTTCGGAGGGTGAAATATGATATACAGAACCATAACTACCTTTTTTTAAAATAAAATCATAACCTCTAACAACATCATTTATGTGAATAAATGATCTTTTAGAATTTCCATTTCCATGTAAAATTATTTTTTTGTTTAATTTAGCATATAAAATTGTTCTTGGTATAATTCTGTATAATAGTTGGTGAGGCCCATAGACATTTGCAGATCTAGAGAACAATACAGGAAAATCATATTTTTTTTTAAGCAAATTCAAATGCAAGTCAGCTGAAAGTTTAGATAAAGCATATGGAGTACTGGGATCAAAATAATTTGATTCAGAAATTTTATTTTTTGTTGATCCATATACCTCTGGTGTTGAAATTGATAAATATTTTTTTAAATATTTGTTTCCTATTAATTTATTTGAAAAATTTACTAATGAAGTAAAATTTGTTTTATACCATTGTTCTGGATATTTCCAACTTGTTCTTACATCTCCCTGAGCCGCAAAATTTATAATATGACTTGGCTTAAAATCATCAATTATTTTTAAAATTTTTTGAAGGTCTTTATTAATATCCAATTTAAAAAATTTATAATTCTTAATATTTTTATTTTTATAATATTTTAAGAAAGTTTGATTGTATTCATTAGATCTACTGATTCCGATTACTATTTTTTTTTTATTTAAAAGGTAATTAATAAAATTTGAACCTGAAAAAGAATTAGAACCTAAGATTAAATATTTTTCATTAATAATTTTCATTGTATCAGTAGTTTTATTTAATATTATTTTTAATCATCCATTTAACATTATAACAATTTAAGTTGTTTTTTAGTTTTCCGTAATTATTATATTCTATTAATTCATCAATTGCCTTATTGACATCATATTTTGGTTTAAAACCAAGTTTAACTATTTTACTTGAATCTAATCTATATGATCTATTATCATTAGATTTCTTAATAATAATTTTAGTTTTTATTTTTTTCTGAATTTTTTTTGCTAAATTTAGAATTGAGATATTCTCAAATCCTGCATTAAAAATACCAAATTTAATTTTTTGATTTTCAAATAAGAATATAAATAAACTTGAAAGATCTTTTATATGAATATTAGGTCTAATTTGTTTTCCTCCTAGAACCTGGATTTTTGCATTTTTTAGAGCTTGCGTAGTAAGTAAATTAACCGATACATCTAATCTCATTCTAGAACTTATTCCACAAACTGTTGCAGGTCTAACAATCATAACATTTATATATTCTTTGTAACTCAAAATAACTCTTTCAGCTATCATCTTTGTTTTATTGTAAATTGAAATTGGAATTAAACTTAAATTTTCAGTTACTTTTTTTTCTTTTTTAATTCCATATACACTGCCTGAGCTTGAAAATATAAATTTTTTTATTTTAGCAGAAATACATAATTCTAAAATTTGTTTTGTAGCTAAAACATTAATTTCAAAAGACATACTTTGGTTTAATTCAACTGCAGGATCATTTGCTACGTTTGCTAAATGAAAAACTGCTTTATAACCTTTAAAATCGATAATTTTTAATTTTCTAATATCTTTTTTTATTACTATTAAATTTTTATGTTTTTTTAAAAAATTACCGAACCAAAGACTATCGATTACTTTTACTTTGTAACCTTTATTTAATAAATCTTTTACAAGCTGAGATCCTACGTAACCACATCCACCTATTACTATAACTTTCATTTATTTTAATGAATATTCTATTGATCTAATTATATTTTTTTTATTTAATATGTTGCCCGTACCAAGAGTTTGAACAGTTTCTCTTGCAGCAAGACTACCAGCAAAAAGAACAGTTTCTTGATCCAAGTTTAAGGAATTTAGCATTGAAGTTACTCCTAAAATTGTATCACCTGCACCAATTCTATCAATAACATTTTTAGCAAATGCAGGACAAAAATATATGTTTTTTCCATCATAAGAAATAACACCATTTTTACCACTAGTTACAGTTATTTTTTTAATCTTTTGTGACTTATATAACTTTTTAATTAAAAAACTTACGGAGTTTTTTTTATCTTTGAAGTAATTTCGTAATTCTCCCTCTTGTATGCATAAATAATCTATATTTCTATATTTTGAAATATCGTAATAGTTAGTATTAAAAGCATTGAGTTGTGCATTAACAGCTAAATATTTAGATTTTGAAATTAAAAGTTTAATTATTTTATCACTTAACATACCATGGCTATAATCAACAACAATTACAATATCTATTTTCTTTATGTAAGTTTCAATAATTTTAATTATTTTACTTTCCTCTTTACTCGATATCATATCATTATTAATTTTGTATAATCCACTAAGCTTGTTATTTGTATATTTATCAACAAGTCTAGTTTTAATTATTGTGGGACTATTATTTTTATCTACATGATTTAATTTTATATTTTTTCCAATATTACTTTTTATAAATTTTAATTTATTATCTTTTTCATTACCTAGATATGTAATTGCCTGAATTTTTTCACAAAAATTTGATATGTTGTTAGATACAGATAATATCCCGCCAACATAAGTACTTGTGTTCAATTGATGATTAACAAGCATTGGTTCTTTTCCAGATTTTCCTATTACGTCACAAAATATGTATCTATCTAGAATAGTCTCTCCTATAATCATAATTTTTTTACTTGATAGAGAATCAATAGATTTTTTTATTTTTTGATACGATGTTCTTTTTTTTAAAGATGAAATAAATTTAATTTGCTCTTCATTAAAAATCTTCATATTTTTATTAATTAAATTAGATGAACTATGAATTTTACCAGAGGTATATCTAATTGATGCATTTACAGATTTAGCAGCTTTTTTTTCGAGTAATAAATTGTTATCATCTTTGTCTTTAATAAATTGATAATCAGGCCCTTTGACATAAATATTTGGCTTAATTATTTTTATTAAATCTGATGCATTTTCATTATTATTAATAGTAACAAAATCAACAAATTTTAATGCTGATACAGCTTCACACCTTAATTGCTCACTAAAAAATGGCCTTCCAGCACCTTTGTTTACAAATTTATCAGATGTAATTGAAACAAAAAGAATATCTCCTAGAGATTTAGCTTCTTCGAAATACTTTATATGACCAATATGAAGAAGATCAAAAACACCATGACAATGAATGATTCTTTTCCCATCTTTTTTTAGATCCAAGCTTATTTTCTTCAAGGCTTCCAATTGAACAATT
>MDTB01207769.1_pt1 | contig 11498 bp, 12 predicted proteins | sample 811161 | NCBI WGS metagenome assembly MDTB01 (sample SAMN05326650, study PRJNA326480) | marine metagenome | isolation source: seawater | place: Mediterranean Sea | collected 2009
CTGCTTTTTTCAATAGAACATTTAGCAATGTTCCTATAGTTGAATTTAAGTATTGTCTTTCAACAACTAAATCAATACCACCATGATCTTTTACATATTCAGCTGTTTGGAACTGCTCTGGTAAAGTTTCACGAACAGTATCTTGGATTACTCTTCTTCCGGCAAATCCAATTGTAGCTTTTGGTTCTGCAATGAGGATATCTCCTAACATTGCCCAAGAAGCTGTTACACCTCCAGTTGTTGGGTCAGTTAAAACTACCACGAAAGGAATATTGTTTTTTTTTAATTCATTAACTGCCAAGGCTGTTCTAGACATTTGCATCAATGCAATAGACGATTCCATCATTCTTTGGCCCCCAGAACAACTAAAGAAGGTGTAAGGAATTTTATTTTCAATTGCGTATTGAGCGCCAGCAATGAAAGCTTCTCCAGATGCTGCGCCAAAGGAACCACCTATAAATCTAAAGTCTTGTGCCCCAACTACCATGTCAATGTTTTGAACTCTCCCTTTAGCAATTAAAATTGCATCATCTTGACCAGTCAGTTTACGAGCTGCAATAAGTCGATCTGTATATTTTTTTTTATCCTCAAAATTTAAAGGATCATCTTTTGGCAAAGGTGTCTCAATTAATTCAAATTCTTTATTATCAAAAAAAGTTTCAAATCTCTCTCGACAAGTTAATTTATGATGAGCCCCACACTTTGGACAAACTTTTTGGTTGGTTACTAAATCTTCTTTGTAAATTAAATTCTTGCAACCACATGTAGCCCAAAGATTTTCCTCAGTCTTTGACGATTTTTTTTCAAAAAGTGATTTTATTTTTGGTTTTATAAACTTTGTAATCCAATTCATATAATTTTTTTTTTTAGATTGTACACAACTTTATCTAACTTTGTGACAGGATTTTGTCCCATTTTGATTGAATTTGTTATTGTTTTGCACAACATGCTACCAACAACAAGACCATTAGCTGATTTTAATGAAGATATGGTCTTATCTGTAATTCCAAAACCAATTACAAGGTTTTTTTTTGGATTAATTTTTTTTATCTTATTATAATTCTGAAGAATTTTTTTAGGTGAAACTTTTAGCTTTCCTCCTGTAGTTGACAGCATCGATATGTAATAAATCATATCATGCGAATCTTTAATAATTTTTTTCATCCTATCTTTAGATGTAGTCGGAGATATAAGTTGTATAAAATTTATCGATTTTCTTTTACACTTATGTGCGAAGCTTTTATTTTCAGGATACGGAAGATCAACTATAATTAAGCCATCTACCCCAGAAGATTTACAGCTTTTTATAAAGTTATTTTCACCGTTTTGGTAAATTAAGTTAAAGTAACCCATTAAAATAATTGGTTTACTAGGGTTCATACTTTTAAATTTTTTAACAATTTGAAAAACATCTTTTAATTTTATTCCATTTTTCAAAGCTCGGTGTGAGCTACCTTGAATTTGTCCACCGTCAGCTATGGGAGTATTATGCGCAAATCCAAGCTCTAAGATATCTGCATGTTCTGATATTTTATTCAAAATCTTGAGAGAATTATTTTTAGTATTATCTCCAGCAACTGTGTAAGTAATTAAAGCAGGCCTTTTTTCTTTATTACATTTATCAAAAGCTAAAGCAATTTTTGACTTCATCTTACATATGTTCCTAATTTTTGTTTAATTATATCTTTATCTTTAAGACTATCGCCGCAAGAGTTCACAATAATAATTTCAGCTGACTTTAATTTTGGAGCCAATTTTATTGCCTCTGCAAAAGCATGCGATGGTTCAAGTGAAGGAGAAATATTTTCAAGTTTTGAAACTAACTGATAAGCTTCTAGCGCTTCCTCATCACTTGCAGAGGTGTATCTAGCTCTTTTTGTGTCTTTTAGAAAACAGTGCAGAGGAGAAATTCCTGGGTAATCAAGCCCTGCTGATATTGACTCAGTTGAACCTATCTGACCCTCTTTATCTTGTATAACGTATTGTGCAGCTCCGTGAAGAATACCAATTTTAGATCCATTAGATAATGGAGCTGCATGAAGCTTGCTATTTCTTGGACCACCTGCTTCCACTCCTATAAATTGGGCATGAGTATCCATAAATTCATTCCAAAATCCTGCTGCGGAACTACCGCCTCCAACACAATTAATTAATTTCAATTTGTCAGGTACTTTTCCAAATTCTTCTTTTACTTGCTTAATTAATTCTCTTGAGATTTGAGCAGTGCTCCAAGCACAGATCTTTATAAATATGTTGGGGCCAACAGTTGAACCAACGCACATATGAGTAGTGTCACAATGTGAAACCCAATATCTCATACATTCACTAACAGCATCTACGAGTGTTTGACTACCAGTGGTAACAGGCACTATTTCTGCTCCATTTTTTTTCATAGCTTCAACGTTAGGTCGTTGTCTTTTGATATCTTTTGCTCCCATAAAAATTTTACATTTAAGACCAAATTTTTTTGCAGCCATTGAAAGCATTTTCCCCGCATAGCCAGCGCCTGTGTCACCAACTACATATTTCTTTCCCGCTTTTTTAGCTATTAAACAATGAACAGTAGCATTGTAAATTTTATGAGCTCCTCCATTAGCTTCAGATACTACTTTTGCATAAATTTGAGCTCCCCCAAGGTGATCTGTTAAATTTTCTAATTTAATAAAAGGCGTAGGTGCACCAACATAATTTTTAAAGTAATGATCTCTTTCTCTAAGGAATTTCTTATCTTTTCTTAACTTTGCAAATAATTTTGTTAAATCGTCTATGGGTTTTTTTAATGTTTCAGGAATAAAATTTCCTCCGAACTTTCCACCATACATAAAGTTTTTATCATGTTGATCAATAAGAGGTTTATTCTTTTTAACTTTTAAGCTCATTTATTTTATGTATAAAATTTTTAATTTTATGGTGATCTTTGTAACCTAATTGACCCTCTAAACTAGATGATAAATCAAAAAAGTTAACCCCTAATTTACTAATATTTGCAACATTATTCTCTGTGATAGAACCGGCTAATGCATAATTTTCACCCGAAGGAAGTTTTGTAATTAGATTTTTAGGAAATTCTAAAGACTTTTCCATACCTGGTGTGTCGAATAATATTATATCGGCGTTATTAAATTCTTTACTTTTTTCAATATCTAGTTCCTCTTTAACTTTAATAGCCTTGATAATTTTAAAGCCCATATTTTTGATTTCAGCCACTCTTTCTTTTGTCTCAGTTCCATGAAGTTGAATATAATCAAAATTTCCTATTAGATTTTTTTCTATAAACTCATTACTTGGATTTACTGTCACTGCAACATAAGCTGAGTCTTTTTTATCGTATTTAGAAAGTATTTTTATGTCTGGCAGATATATATTTCGAGGTGATTTTTCATAAAATACAAATCCTAAATAATTTACATTAAGATCAATACATAACTGAACATCTCTGGCTGGATTTAAACCACAAATCTTTATTTTCATTATCTTAATTCTTTAGCAAGATTTTGAATATTTTTTTTTATATTACCGCGTGTAATCGCTCTACCAATAACGAGCCAATCAGATTTGACTTTCTTGGCTTCCATAGAACGCTTTTGATCATAATTTTTCTTTCCTACTTGCACACCAGGAGTAATGATTTCTTTTTTAAAAATTTTTCTAACCTCACTTACCTCGTACGGGCTACAAACTAAGGCATCCAATGCTGCTTTTTTTGCAAGCTTTGCTTGATGAGTTACTAATTTTTTTACAGATTTAGCGTACCCAATTAATTTTAAGTCACTATTATTTAAAGATGTTAAAGTCGTTACTCCTATAATCTTTGTTGAACCTGAAACTTTTTTTACTGCTTTGAGAGCAGATAAACCTGATGAAATATGAACCGTAAGATAATCTATTTTCAAATCTCTTAATGCTCTTACTGTTGAAAGCATAGTATTTACTGTGTCATTTAATTTTAAATCAACAAAAATAATTTTATTTTTTAATTTCGATACAAACTGTCTTCCATTTTTAGAATTCATGAATTCTAACCCAAATTTATAACCAATTTTAATTTTAGTTGATTGTGTATTATTTATAATTTTTTTTACTTTATTAAGATTAGTTGTATCACAAGCTATAAATATTTTTGGTTTTTTCATTCGTTTATAATTTTATTTAATTTTTTTGATGGTCTAAATCTTATCTTAACACGTTCTGGTTTGTATATTAACTCGTTTGTGGAAGGATTTCGCGCTTTAAAATTCTCCTTTAGTGTTTTGCAGTACCATCTACCAAATCCCCTTATTTCTACGTTTTTTCTTTTTTTCAAAGAATTTGAGATGCTTTCTGAAAAAACATCTATAACAGTCTCTAATTCTTTTTGATTAAGTTTAGGGTTTTTTTCTCTAAGCTGTTTAATGAGCTTTTGTCGTGACAATTATTTTTCTTTTTTTCCTTTTTTGCCAATAGCTTTTTCAAAGATGCCTTTTAAAGTGGCGCCCGACTTAGTTGCACCTTCACCAAATTTTGCAATCAATGATTTTTCTTCGTCAATTTGAGCGGCTTTTACACTTAGTTTAATTCTTCTACTCTCAAGATCTAATTCTGTTAGTTTAGCATCTAGCACATTTCCCGGTGAATATACTTCAGGCCTTGCGTTTGCAGAGTCTTTTGCTAGATCAGCTTTTCTTATCGTGACAATTAAGTTTTTATCCTTATCGATTGTAACTTTTACACCAGTTTTTAAAACTTCATGAATTCTTGTTGTAATTATATCTCCAACTTTTTTCTTATTTTCTTTAAACCAATCTAATGGGTCTTTTTCCAAGGCTCTTTTTGAGAACCTAATTTTGTTATCTTTCACCTCAAGTATTTTGACGCTTACAACATCACCTTTTTTAAATTTTTTAAGGTCATCAATGTTTTCTTGGTAAGAAATTTCTTTGTAATGCAACATTCCAGATAAACCACTATTTACGATTTCTCCAAAGATTGACTTTTCAGTGATATTATTAATCTTGATCTTGGTTTCATGTCCAACATTATTTTTTAAATCATCCCAAGGATTTTTGAGAGTTGCTTTGTAAGAAAGAGATATTCTTTTTGCTGCTTTATCTATGTTGACAATTTTAAACTTAATTTCCTGAGAAACTGATAAAACTTTGTTAGGATTAATATTCCTATTAGACCAATCTAGTTCAGAACTATGAATTAATCCTTCAACACCTTCTTCAATTTTTACAAAACATCCATAATCCATAATTTTTGTAACTACACCTTGATAAATCTCACCAAGTTTATATTTTTTTTCAATTTTTTCGTAAGGATCTTCTGTAAGAGCTTTAACCGAGGCAGATACTCTATTTGTTTTTTCGTCAATTTTAGTTATTTTTACTTTAATTTTTTGCCCAATATTTACTAAGTCTGCAGGTTTTTTTACTCTTCCATGACTTAAATCTGAAACATGTAGAAGCGCATCGATACCATTTATATCTAAAAATATTCCCCAATCTGTTGTAGCTTTAACAACTGCACTCTCAACAATATCACCTTCTTTTATATTTTTTAGAGCTTCTGAAATTTGAGCATTTTTACTTTTTTCAAGCACAGCTCTCCTAGAGACGCACACATTACCTCTATTTTTATCAATTCTTGTTGCAACAACTTTAATAGGTGTATTCATTAGGTGGTCAACTCTTTTCAGGGGTCTAACGTCTATTTGAGATAATGGCATGAAGCATGGCAAACCTTCTACTGTAGTTATGAAACCACCTTTTACTTTTCCTGTTATATAGCCAGTCATTTCTTCTTGACTTTCAAAAGTACTCTCCATTTTTTTCCAAGCTTTCATCTTACGGGCTTTGTCTCTTGAAATAATAATTTCTCCTTTAAAACTCTCTATTCTCTCTAAATACACATCTATCTGGGATCCAACTTTTAATTTGTTGAGTTCGTCATCATTTTTAAATTCATCAATTGGTATCATACCTTCCATCTTTGCTTTACAATCAACGACAATGAAGTTCTTTGTAATTTCTGTTACGGTAGCTTTTATTATTTCGTTTTCTTTTAACTTTCTATCTTTAAAGTCTTGATCCAATAAACTTTGAAACTCTTCATGCACAGGATTTGTATTTTTTTGCACTTCAGCTGGCATATTTTTTTAATAAGGCCTTATCAATATAATTTGACATTTTTTTTAACATAGCTTGTTTATTCAATTTTCCGGTGTCGATTTCTACCGAATTTCGGTGTTTAAGTAAAGGGGAGTGTTTTCTTTTTGTATCTAATAAATTTCTTACTTTAAGGGCTTTTTTGACTTCATTTAATTTTATTGTAGGGTCTATTTTTTTAAGCTCTTCGTACCTTCTAGCTGCTGCTATATGTAGAGCACATTTGAAATAAAATTTCACGTCAGAATGAGGAAGAATTTTAGTCGAAATATCTCGTCCCTCTATACAACAGTTCTTATTTTTTTTAGAAAAATTAATTTGAAAATTTTTTAAAATTTTTCTTATCTTAATATTTTTAGCAATTATAGAACTGTATTTAGAAATTATTGGTTTATGTAAATTAATTTTATCAAGGCTTTTATAGTTTAGTTTTTTAAATTTATTTTTAAGAAAATATAATTGATTTTTAGGTTTATGTTTTAAGAGCATAAAGCCTGCATATCTGTAAAGCAATCCAGATGACAGAAATTTTAATTTATATTTTTTTGAAATCATTTTTGCACCAGTGGATTTACCAGTTGCTCCCCCTCCATCACAAGCGACTTGAATTGATTTATTTACTGGTTTCAAATTTTGCTCCTAAAACTCTCATTATTTTTAAAAAAGAAGGCGATGAAGTATAAACGGTCTCAAAATTTTTAATTTTTGTTTGAGCTCCAGTTAATAAAGCCAATACAAATGCCGACATGCATATTCTATGATCACCTAAATTTGGAACATTTATTATTTTACTACTTGCATCAATCATACCATTTCCAAAAATTTTAAATTCATCTTTTGTGGCTTTAGACTTAATATTAACTTGATCTAAAATTTTTTGTATTTCAATAATTCTATTACTTTCTTTATTCGCTAAATCTCCTATACCTTTAAATGTTGAAACACCTTTTATTAAAGCAGCCATCACAAATAAAATTGGATATTCATCTGTAGAATTGACGTAGTATTCTTTTGAAGCATAAATTGGTTTTAATTTGCAGCTTCTGATAATAATATCTCCACGTAATTCATTATTACTTTTTTTTAAGTTTTTAAACTTTATATAGGCTTTTTGTTTTATCAAAAGATGATAAAAACCGATACGAGTTGGATTCAGTCCAACGTTTTTAATTTTAATAGAAGAATTTTTATTAAGAAGTGTTAGAGCAGAAAAAAAAGCTGCAGACGAAGGGTCGTTAGGTACATCTATTTTGAAAGGATTTAATTTTTTTTTTCCATAAATTGTAATTATTTTTTTAGACTTTTTGTTAATTTTTATTGCACTTTTATTATTTAATAATAAGTTTTCAGTATGATCTCTACTTTTTTTTTGTTCTACAATAGAGGTATTTCCATAAGCATTAAGGCCCGCAAGCATTACCGCACTTTTTAATTGCGCCGATACGCCAGCGACATATTTTATACCTACAGGCACATCTGATGAAATAAGTTTAAGTGGAAAATTTGATTTATTTATAGGATGAAAATTAGCACCAAATTTTTTCATCAAACTTATTAAGTTTTTCATACTTCTTTTGTTAAGCGAATGATCTCCACTTACATGAGCTTTTATCCCAGGTGTGGTAGATAGAATTCCAATTAAAAGGCGAGATAGTGTGCCAGAATTATTAAAGTTTAGTCTAACTTTCTTTTTTAAATTAAGCGAGCCTAATCCTTTACCGTAAATAGAGTATTCCTTTTTTTTTATTTTTTTAATTTTAACATTAAGTTTATTTAAACATTTGATCGTTGATAAAACATCATCTGATTCTAAAATATTTTTTGCAACTGAAATATTTTCACTGATAGCCCCTATTAAAAAACTTCTTATTGAAATAGATTTGTCCGAATCAACACTTATAATTTTGTTAAAGGGTAAGATTTTTTTTTTAACTGTTAAATTAAATCTTTTAAGAGGCATTTATCTTATGAAAATTGACTGCCAAAGTAGTGTTGAATTGCTTTTGTAGATTTTAAAAGATCTCTAGAAGTCCCTTCTGCAATTACTGTATGTTCTCCTAACACATAGCTTCGATCAGTAATATCAAACAAGTTTTTTACATTATGGTCTGTAACTAATATAGCCGTTCCACTAGATTGAATTTTAAGAATATATTTTTGGATATCTTGTATAACTAGCGGATCAAGAGCAGCCAAAGGTTCATCAAGTAAAACAATTTTAGGTTTATTAATCATTACTCTAGCCATCATTAGTCTTCTAATTTCTCCGCCAGATAAAACTGAGGCGTTCAACGATCTTAAATGTTGTAAATTGAACTCGTCCAAAAGTTTTTCGGTTACTGCTTTTTGATTTTCAGTTTCCTTAATGGATATTTGTGCAATGCCAATTATATTGTCATATACCGACATATTGAAAACACTTCTTTGTTGAGGAAGGTATCCTAATCCCTCTTTTGATCTTAGATGAATAGGTATTTGCTCGATAGGCTTGTTATTCAAAAAAATTTTACCAGAGTCAATGGTCTGTTCACCAATACATAGAGAAAAAAGTGTAGTTTTTCCACAACCATTAGGACCTAAAATACCCACACACTCACCTGGAAAAACTTTTAAAGAAAGCTTTTTTAATATTGGTCTTCCATCAAAAGATTTACTAATGTCTTTTACCTCAAATAATGGTTTATCTTTTTTAAATTTTAATATTCTAAAACCTTTTTTCATTTAAGTTTACCACCGCATTAATTTTTCCATTTTCAAAAGATGAAATATTTAAAGTTTGATTTTTTACATCAAATAAAAGTTTATCAGCAATCATTTCTCCCTTGGAGTCCACTATTTTAACCTTATTTGAGATATTTAAAAGACTTTTTGAGTTTGAGTATACAGCTTTTTGAGCATAAAGTTCACTACCTTCATAAACCGCTTTAACATCTTCTTCAAAAGTCATATCTAAAGTTTTATTATTATAAATTCCTGTATCAGAATTTATAGTTAAAACTGTATCATCTTTAAGGTAAAAGATAGCTTTAACTACTTTCATCATTATTAATTCTTGGTTTGTTTTATTAGTCGTCGCTTCCTCGGACTCAAGAACATATCTATTACCAGAAAGGTCCAAACCTGTGTACTTTATATTATAGAAAAAATCATTATTTTCAGATAATTTAGTTGCTTGATCGCTCATTTTTCTTTCTTTAGATGTCAGTAGGTTTTTTTCTAAGTCCTTGTCTGTGTTATAATAAGTAACGAAAATTATTATAGCCCCAACCAATAATAAACTAATCTGAATAAGTCTTAATCTTAGTTTCCTCTCTGTCATTTTAAACCATCCCTTAAAAGAAAATGAATATGAATTATTCCTTTAAGTTTTTTGTTAGTTTTTTTATAATCTTTATCAGAAACCACTAGTAAACTTGTAATTTTTTTTTCATTCATAATTGCAAGAGCCTTTGATGCAGGCATAGATTCATTTACCATGAAAGGTTCTTTTTTGATAAATTTTTCCAATCTCTTTTCTTTTTGATAATCTCTTAACTCTCTTCTTAAATCTCCATCAGTTACTAGACCTTTTATAAATCTTTTTTTAGTAATAGCTATCATCCCTAGGCTTTTTAAATTCATAATTTTTAAGGCCTCTTTAAAGCTTCTTTTGTAATCAATGATTGGAATCTTTTTACCAGTAACCATAATGTCTTTAGCTAAAAGAAGGCTATTACCAATATTACCTCCAGGATGGAAAACCCTAAATTTTTCTTTAGAAAATCTTTTTTGCGTCATAACAGTTGTAGCTAAACAGTCACCTAACAATAAACTAATTGAGGTGCTTGAAGTAGGAACCATACCAGTGATGTCAGCTTCTTTAACTCTAGGAAGAATTAATTTAACATCGCTAGCCTTTAGTAAAACACTATCAATTTTTGATGCAATGCCTATAATTTTTATTCTATAACGATTAGCGTATTTAAGCATGTTAGTTAATTCACTAGTATTGCCAGAGTACGAAAATATTATAAGTATATCTTTCTTTTCTATTTGCCCCATGTCACCGTGTAAAGCCTCTGTAGGGTGACAAAAAAAACTTGGAATGCCAACACTTGAAAATGTTGCTGAGATTTTTCTCGCAATTAAACCAGATTTACCAATACCTGCAAAAATTACTTTCCCATTACAATTTAGTATTAGATCAACAGCTTTTATAAAAGAGTTATTAAAAACTTTTTTGATTTTTTTCAACTCTTTTAGCTGAATATTCGCAGCATCTTTTGCTACTTTTATGTAATTTTTCTTATTCATTAATGCTCAAAAATATCAAATTTAAATCCACTTTGATCCAAAGCAACTCGCGTATCTAGGAAAGCTAAACAACTTTTAAAAACTTCCATCCTATTTTCACGAATTAACATTTTCTCTAATTCATTTTTAATTTTATGTAAATAAATTACATCATTTGCAGCATACTCTAATTGCTTATCAGATAACTCATTTATATCTTTATTCCAGTCGCTGCTACCTTGCCTTTTATCTAATGATTTATTGCAGAACTCCTGAACTAAGTTTTTAAGACCATGACTATCAGTGTAAGTCCTGACTATTTTAGATGCGATTTTAGTATCGAAAATGTTTTTTATTTTACATTTAAGAAAAAACTCTAAGGCATTTTTATCAAACCTTAAAAAATGGCCAATTTTTAAAATTTTTTCATTTTCTAGAACTTTAATTAAATTTGGTGCTTTAAAATTATCTTTATTTGGTTGAATTATAAAAACATTACCAGCTTCGTCACATATTTGTATTAAACTTAATTTATCTCTCTCAGGAATTTGGAGGCCAGTTGCTTCAGTATCTATTGCTATGCTTCCTTTTAAATAATTGGCTAACTCCGAATTTATGTCCTCTTTAAACTTAGTTATTTTCATATATAAGTGTATTAAATAGCATGAAAAATCAAATTTGCACAATTTTAGGTGGTGGTGGATTTATAGGAAGATATCTTGTTCGAAATTTGACCAAGAAAAACTACAGATGCATTATTTCAACAAGAAAAGCCTTTCAAAAAGGTTATTTAAAAACACAGGCTACTCCAGGTGCAATTGAATTAGTTGATTGGAACCCAGACAACTTTTCAGAATTGAAAGAGGCAATAAAAAATTCAGACATTGTTATTAATTTAATTGGTATTCTTTACGAAACAAGAAAACAAAAATTTTATAATATTCACTCAAATATACCAGAAGCAGTAGCTAAAATTTGTACAGAGTCAGATGTTAAAAAATTTATTCATGTTTCAGCCATCGGAGCAAATGAAAATTCAAAATCACTTTATCAAAAATCAAAATATCAAGGTGAAGTAAA
>MDTB01044464.1_pt1 | contig 11497 bp, 12 predicted proteins | sample 811161 | NCBI WGS metagenome assembly MDTB01 (sample SAMN05326650, study PRJNA326480) | marine metagenome | isolation source: seawater | place: Mediterranean Sea | collected 2009
ATGTATTTAGATTACTTCGATAAATTTTACAACATGGAACCCTACCTTGAAATTGATGAAAAGGATTGGGAATACATCAAGGAAACATTTGATAAGGAAGATGTGAAGGAAAGTCTTGCTAAAGTTGCCATGACATATCCATTACCATATCCTGATTTGACCGAAAAGAAGGCATATAAAGATTTCCAAAAACTCAAAGGTATGAAGTGGAATGAGATTATGGTTGAGGGTGATTGGTATGCCAGAGAGGGAACTCAATACACATATGATTTAAAATACGATGGTAAACCATTATACTTTAGAAGACTTAATGCTGGTAATACCGCCAGTAATTACTTTCAGATTGAAAACAGATGGAGTGTTGATGGCTCGGTTTCACCTGGCCCAAAAAGGACTTGGGAAAGTGAAAAATTCATGACAACACTCATGGGAAGTGCCTACTCATTAAAGATGCCTAAAATTACCAAAAATATATTGAGAACCATGATAGGATTAAGGAAGTATATCTGTAGTCAATTCAAACCAAATGTCGCCAAGATTATCTATGATATGTTCAAGGCTGAAAACATTCTTGATTTTTCGATGGGTTGGGGTGATAGACTGGCTGGATTCTACGCAAGTGAATATGGAAAACACTATGTGGGATTAGACCCAAGAAATGAGAACCACCCTATTTACATAGAACAATCAGATTTTTATCAAAGACATTTAGGATTCTTCGAACATGGCAGAAAGTGTGATTTTCACAATAGTCCTGCTGAAGACTTTGATTTTACTTGTTATGAAAATCACTTTGACTTGGTGTTTACCAGTCCACCATACTTTAGTGTTGAACGCTATAGTTATGATGATACACAAAGTTGGGTTAGGTATAAAGATATTGATGAGTGGAACAAAAACTTTTTACATACGACCTTGGGTAAACTTTGGAAGAGTGTTAAAAAAGGTGGTCATGTTTTGATAAACATAAGTGATGTATACTCAAATGCCAAATGGAGTACCGATAGAGGTTGGTTAGAGATTTGTAATCCTATGAATGATTTCCTCTCTACAATTGGAGAATATAAAGGTTGTATTGGGATGGAAATGGCAAAACGACCTAATAGTGGTGGAGCTGGAACTGCTAAAAGTTATGAAGGTTCAGTTTGGACGGAGAAGTCACTTGAAAATAAAGAAGATAAGAAATTCGGAGAACCTATTTGGGTATGGAAAAAGATATAGAGAGTTACTTTAAAAAATTCTACAATATGAAACCATACCTATTTATTGATGAAAAGGAATGGAAGTATATTTTAGATACATACGAGAAGGATGATGTGATAGAAGAGTTATCAAAGGCTCTACATACATATCCATGTCCTATACCTGAGATTTCAGAAAAAGATACTTTAAAGAGTTTGAACAAACTTAAAGGTGTGAAATGGCCTGATTTACTGATTGATGGTAAATGGTTTCCAAGAAACGAAAGGGATACCAAGTACGAACTAACACCAAAGTATTTCAAACGAGACAATAAAGGAAATAATGCTTCCAACCCGTTTCACATAGAGACGAGATGGAAGGTGGATTGGACGAGGATGCCAAGTGGATGGAAAACATGGCAGACAGTCAAGGGAATAAAAACTATTGTGAGAGCCTACTATACTTTAGATAAGGTGTTACTCAAAGTGGACTTACAATCCATACGAATGGCAACAACATTGAGAAAGTATGTGGCATCACAATTCAAACCAAGTATAGCAAAGGCATTTTATGACTATTTTGGAAGTGTTAATGTACTCGACTTTAGTGCTGGTTGGGGTGATAGGTTGGCTGGGTTTTATTGTGGAGAGACTACAAAATCATATGTTGGGATTGACCCAAACTCTACCAATCATCCAAACTATAAAAGACAAGTTGAGTTTTATAAAAAACATCAAACATTCTTTGAAGAAGAAAAAGAGGTAGAGTTAATATGTAGTCCAGCAGAGGATGTGGACTACTCCAAATATGAAAATTATTTCGATACCATATTTACTTCACCACCATATTTTGATGTTGAAAAGTATAGTGATGAGGATACACAAAGTTACAAAAGGTACACCACGATTGATAGTTGGAATGAAAATTTCCTACACAAAACAATCGGTAAGTTGATACCGACACTAAAGAAAGAAGGGATACTTGCCGTGAATATAGCAGATGTCTATCACGAGTCCGTAAAGGGTTATGTGGATATTACAAATTCTATGAATAATTTTATAAAATCTCAAGGACTTAAGTATGAGGGTTGTATCGGAATGGAGATGACAAAGAGATTTAATTCTGCAGGAGCTGGAAAGGCGGTTAGTGATTACTATTCAGACAATCTTAAAGAAAAGGCAGTTATAACTGAGGATATGGCATTTGGAGAACCAATATGGATATGGAGAAAGGTTACGAAATAGTTGAAAACTTTCTAACCAAAGAAGAACATAAATACTATCTTGAAGTATGTGATGAAGTCTATCAAAACGCTCAAGGTAAGGAACACGATAGTGAAAACTATTCTTGGAACGAAAAAGGTAATTTGAATAAAGTTCAAGGTGCCTGTAATCATGATACAAGGTTTTTAGATTTAGCTTCTCATAAATCATTGACATCGTTCGCAAAAAAATACCTTGACACACAAGATACAATCGATGTATACATAAGTAAATTCTTTCCTATGAAACCACAGACTGGCTGGTCAACATTTATGCATCAAGATAATTATTATTTCAATGGTGACCCATCTAAAATTATTAGTTGTGCTGTTTATCTCGAAGATACGACAAAACAAAATGGATGTCTGAGATTAGCAAAAAAATCACATAAACACGGTGTTTTACCCCATGAGGTAGAAAGTGGTATAGAAGGTATAAGGTGGATTGATGACGATATACTTAAAGAATATGATATTATAGATTTGGAGATGAAAGCTCCATATGCTGTCTTTTTTGATATTAATATGGTTCATGGTTGTTATCCAAATAAATCAGATACAACAAGGTATAGTTTGGCTTGGGAATACATAGAAACATCCAATCAAGATGTGGTAATGTCAGAAGATAAGTGGTGTGATAGGAATACAATATGATTACACAGAGATTTAAATCGAAATTTACGGCATGGAATAGTAAAGCAAACGGTCAATTTATGGGATTAACACATTTACTCAGTGCGATATCTGATAATTTACATGAACGAGAGGGTGAATTGAAAATGATAGAAATCGGTTCTTACATGGGTGAATCCACTATGATGTTTGCTAGTACAGGCCTGTTTGATGAAATTCATGTAATTGAACCACATACAGGTGAGGAAGAATTTAACGAAGAAAATGATTATACATGGGATTTTATAAAAAAAGAATTTAAAACTAATTTAAGATTCTTTGATAATATTATACATCACAAAAATTTTAGTCAAGATATTTCGACCAATTTTGATGACAACGATTATGATTTTGTTTATATTGATGCTAACCACACTTATGAAAATGTAAAAATTGATATCGAATTGTATTTACCAAAACTAAAAAAAGGTGGTATTATAGCTGGACATGATTATCATGAAGTTTGGCCAGGTGTTATGAAAGCAGTGGATGAAACCGTTGGTCAACCTGATAATATTTTATGGGACACAAGTTGGTTCAAGGTATTATGACAACACTACCAGGTAATTTTCAAATTCCTATAGCATCAAAATGTAATCTACATTGTAGAAATTGTGGTTTTATGGACTACTACATGAGCGGTAAAGGAACAATCGAAAAAACGATGAATGTAGATGATGTGATTTATCTTGATAAAAAGATTACCGACTTAAATCTTAAACTTAATGAGATAGAATTATTTGGTGGAGAACCAACGATTAATCCTAAGTTTAGTGAAATTGTTGATTATCTACAAACTCGCCGAGGTAAATTTTTTGATAAAATGCGTTGTTTTACCAACGGATTAAATTTGACTAAAAGTGTTGTAGAGTCATTGAAGGTAATGGATAGGATAGATATTTCAGTATATCCCATAGATGATACTTCAATCTACGATTTCGAGAAGACTTGGGAATCGAGTAAAATATCAAAAATTTTAGATGTTTGTATTCATGGTAGGGAAGAATTCCATTATCCCATCGAAGAATTTGATTTACCAAAAGAAACCGATATTCAAACAATATATGATGCTTGTTACCAAAAAGATGGATGTCGTGTCATGGTCATGGATGGTATTTATCGATGTGGAATGATACATCACGAAAGAACAGAAATTTACCCATTCGATAGAGATTTACTAATCGATAGATTTATTACGAATTCAAATCAACCTTTGGAACATTGTAAAAATTGTGGTGAGGCGACTGCAATCTACCTTGATTCAATAGGAAAATCACATTTGTATAAAAAGAAATGGAAATCAAATAAATTGGATGTCGATACAAAAAATTTTAAAAGAGGTCTTAAATTGATGAGGGAATATGATTAAATCATACATAATTTATATACCATCATCAACAAAGAGTGTGAAGTCTGCCAAACATGCACAGAAAATTGGTAAGGAAGTCGGTGGTATCGATATCGAATTGTGGGAAGGTGTGAGTAAGTACGATAGTTTTAATGTTCTATTAGAAAAGAAACTCACATTTATACCTGTCAACAAAAGTTACATCGGTTCAGGTTATATTGATTGTGAGATTGGGGCATTCTTATCTCATATGTCCTTATGGGAAAAGTGCATCGAGTTGGATGAGAGGATAATGATAATGGAACACGATGCTATCTTTTCGAGAAAATATGAAGATTATGAATACGATGGTATTTTAAATTTGGGTGTTCCTAATTGGGGTAGCAAAGTATGGGAAGGAAATGGTGTTGTAGAAAGAGTTGATTGTGAAAAATTCCATACATCACACGATGTATACAATGAAGATTATTGTCAATGTGATACAAAATGGTTGTTCGGTGCCCATACTTATATCATAAATCCTCGTTCATCAAAAATACTGATAGAAGATGCCAAGAAAAATGGAATTTATGCTGCGGATATTTTTATAAGAACTGAGTTGGTTAATATAGCAGACCAGCTACCACACAATACAAGTCAAATATCTGATTTTAGTTTGATACAGAAATCACATAGAACTGATTTACAGTCATCATCTGATGCTTGGGAGTAGGAGTTCAGAATGGAAATAAAGAATGGTGAACACATAACCATAATAGATAATATGGTAATGGCAATAGAATGGTACACAGATGGAAAGTTAGATTGTAGCTTATCCACAGAAAACGGAACTCATAATTTTACACATGGTAATACCGACCAAACATGGCAAAGTTATACTATAAAAGATAATCAGTTTGATGGTACTTGGGTCATATTCCATTCAAATGGTGTTATGAGTGATTATAGAAATTACAAGGATGGAAAAAGACATGGTCAATGGAAATCATGGCATGCAGATGGAACACAATGGAATGAAGAAAATTATGTAGATGGTAAAAAACATGGGAAGTTCTTGACATGGAGAAGTGGTGAGGTAAAAGAATACGAAGGTCAGTACGAGAATGACCTTAAGGTAGGATTGTGGAAGTATTATTTTGATGATGGATTAAAATTGAAACAAGGAAAATATATTAAGGGGGAAAAAGAAGGTGAATGGTTATTATTTTTCGAGAAGTCCGAAGAGGAAATAATCCACGAAGTATACACCTATGAAAATGGTGTAGTCAACGGACAATACACAAAGTATTATAGAAATAGAGGTGTAGAAAAACAAGGTAATCTTCAAGAAAATAAAAAAGAAGGTGTATGGAATTTTTATTATTATGGTTCCCCAAATCATAAACCACCACAAAGAAAAAAGATTCCGTATAAAAATAATTTGATAAATGGAAAGTTAATTTCCTACCATCCCAATGGTCAAGAGAGGTCTTTGATTAGTTTCAGAAATGGTAAGAGAAGTGGTAAGTATCAGTCTTATTATAACAACGGAATTAAAAAGTGTGTAACTAAATATAAGCAAAATGAAAAGAATGGAAACTACCTCGAATTTTTCAACAATGGAGTGGAAAGATGTGTTGGTCATATTAAGAATGGTGTCATGGTTGGAGATTGGAAATATTGGTATCACAATGGTGAAAAAGAATGTGAGTTAAATCTATCAGAAGACGGACATTTGATAAATGGAAATGTCTATCATGATAATGGAAAATTAAAATTACAAAGGAAATTCAATGATTAGTTTTATAGTCCCATTTTCAACTATTAAAAAAGGCCGTTTCTTAAATCTTAATGAGAAGGATGGAATGTGGGATGAGAACGATGAAAGTAATGTAATTTACTCAACCATGCAGACTTTACAAAATATTAACACTCTAAAATGTGAAAAAGAAATTTTGTTAATTGATAATAGTCATACTTGGCCAGACATTGAACTTCCAAATGTTAGGGTGGTTAAAGGTTGGCAGGCTATACCAAAAAAAGAACTTGAAAATATACCTGAATACATGAACCACAACGATATACAGGATAGTTTAAATAACATCGGTTGTCTAACAATGTGGGTATCTATGGCTTTTCATTTGGGAACACAAGAGGCAAAAGGTGATTATATAGTATTACAACACAATGACACATTTTACCATAATGATATCATAGATGAACTGATTAATAAATTAGATGATGAAAAGTTAGGATACATTTCAGTTGATTGTAAAAAAGTATGGATGTCCACTTATCTATCAAGAAAAAGGTTGTTAGATAAATATATAGATGAGGTCAAGTTTTTACCTGAAGATGGTGGATATGTCAAGACAGATTTTGGATTTGCTGATGCCTATTTTTTTCTAACTCACAGAGATTTCTTTACTAATTATAATGTAGATTGGGTGTATGGTGATACAAATCATGGAGCTACAATCAAGTGTTTACATGAAGGAACTGATTATCTTCACTTAGGACCTTACCATGATAATCCAAATTTCGATACACCAAAAAATGAGTTACATACATATTACTATAATGACACACCATTCTTAACACATCTAAAGGGTGGATTTTCTGAACATAAAATGAGTTCTAAAGACTTTGAGGGTGAACTCAATAAATACTTTACAGGATTAAATAATGCAAACTGAACACACATTATGGGTTGAGAAATACCGACCATCAGACCTTGAAACATATATTGGTAATGACCAATTGAAAAGTAAGGTAAAACACTATTTGGATAGTGGTGATTTACCACACCTTTTGTTATTTGGTAAGGCTGGAACTGGTAAGACCACATTAGCTAAGTTACTCGTCAATAACATAGATTGTGATTACCTATACATCAACGCCTCGGATGAGAACAATGTGGAAACTGTTAGAAGTAAGGTCAAGAACTTTGCCTCGACTATGGGTTTCAAGGATTACAAGGTTATTATCTTGGATGAGTGTGATTACATCACACCAAATGCTCAAGCCGCCCTTCGTAATCTCATGGAAACATTTAGTAAACATTGTAGGTTCGTATTGACTTGTAATTTTGTGGAACGAATAATCGACCCGATACAGAGTCGTTGTCAATCTTTTCAAGTAATACCACCGAACAAGAATGATGTTGCTAAACATCTACATAATATTTTTACACAAGAGGGTGTGACATATAATAGAGAGGATTTGGGTATCATAGTTAATAGTGGATATCCTGATATTAGAAGGGTTATCAACGGAGCTCAAAGACAATCCATCGGTGGTAAGTTGAGTATTGATAAGCAAAGTATTGTGGAGAATGACTACAAGATGAAGTTATTGGAGATACTGAAAACTCAAGATAGAAAAAACGCCTTCAAGAACATTCGTCAGTTGATGGCAGACTCAAAGGTCACAGACTTCGCCGACTTATTTCGTCTTTTGTATGATGAGGTTGATAGTTATGGTAGTGGAAAAGTAGCCGATTGTATATTGATTATCGCCAAGTATGAACTAAGTGACGCTCAAGTGGTGGATAAAGAAATCAACGCGATGGCTATGTTAATAGAAATTTTAATGGTTATTAAGTAAGGAGTTATAATGTATTATGAAGCAACTGTTGTATTCATAGAAGAGATACAAACAAAAAATGGTGTAAAAGAAAAAAAAGTTCGTAAGACATATTTGGTAGAATGTGATTCTATAACCGTGGCTGAGGCAAAGGTTAATGAGTATGTTACTAATTCACCATTTGTGTTTGAGACTATATCAGCAAAACAATCTAAAATAGTGGATGTGATTGAATGATAAAATCTCATAACGAATGGGACACATTAAAAGAAGTATTTGTAGGTGTGGTGAATGGTGCTCACAATCCTAAACTCGGTAAGGATTTACATTGTATCAATTATGCGGATAAAGATAATTTACATGGAATTCAACAAGGTCTGTATCCTCAACAAGTCATTGAGGAAACACAAGAGGACTTAGAAAATTTTGTAAATCAGTTGGAGTCATTTGGTATCAAAGTAAGAAGACCAAAACCACAAAACCAAGAGGAATACTTCTCATCACCACATTGGGATACAAATGGATATTACAATTATTGTCCAAGAGATAGTGTATTGATTGTTGGTGATACCATAATAGAATCACCTATGGCACTTCGTTCAAGATATTTTGAGACATTCTGTTTTAGGGATGATTTTATAGATTACATGAAGGACGGAGCTCGTTGGATATCAGCTCCTAAACCAAGATTATTGGATGAGAGTTATCAAAGAGAGAACTTAGACGAACTCACACTCACTAATGTAGAACCTGTATTTGATGCAGCTAATATACTTAGATGTAATAATGATATCCTATATTTACTATCCAATACAGGTAATGAATTAGGTGCTCAATGGTTACAGAACTTTCTTGGTAGTGAGTATAAGGTTCATGTGTTGAGGGATATGTATAGTTATGTCCACTTGGACTCCACAATAGCTTTATTGAGAGAGGGTTTATGTTTACTAAATCCTGAAAGGGTAAACGAAGATAACATGCCTGAACCATTAAAGTCTTGGGATAAGATTTGGTGTCCTGACATGGTTGATATCGGATACTATGGAGATTACAATCATGCTTCTGTTTGGATTGGAATAAATTTAATATCATTGACACCAAACCTTGTGGTGTGTGATGAGAATCAAAAAGAATTACATAAACAATTAATTAAAAATAATGTTGAGGTTATACCGATGAGATTAAGACACTCAAGAACACTTGGTGGAAGTTTTCATTGTATTACCCTTGATACTTGGAGAGAAGAATAATGGAAAGATATTGGGGTGAAAAAAAGACCACACCTAAATCCGCAGCATCATCTAGCGAAAAACACATATCAGTACAAGATAATAAAATATATTATTACTCAAGTGTAAATCGAGATAGTTGTTCGGAATTAAATAAAAAGATAAGTGAGTTAGAGGGTAAGTATATTGCAACTGCACAAACATTGGATATAGACCCACCGACTATGAAAATATTTATTAATTCAGGTGGTGGTTCAGTTGTTAGTGGTATATCAACTATGGATACTATATTGAGATGTAAGGTTCCAATCCATACTTATGTGGACGGATTCTGTGCAAGTGCAGCTACATTCCTTTCTGTGGTGGGTAACTATAGGTTCATGAGTAGAAATTCATATATGTTGATACATCAACTATCAACTCAATTTTGGGGAAAGTATTCTGAGTTCGAAGACGAAAAGAAAAATTTAGACTTGATGATGACCACAATCAAAAATGTTTATAAAGAACACACCAAACTACCTATGAAAAAACTTGATGAAATACTTAAACATGATTTAATGTGGGACGCAAAAACTTGTCTAAAGTATGGGTTGATTGATGAGATTATATAATGAAACCACTTTTACCGAAATGTTATGTTGGGTATAGGTTTGGAAAAATAAATGTAAACAATGATTACTTTCTTTGCTGTGGTACTCCGGCGATAGGAAACTATAATGAGGATGGTAGATTTAAAGATTTTTGGAAATCAAAAAAATACCAAAATATAAGAAATTCAATTAAATATGATTTAGAAGGTCAAAATAAAGAGTGGGATGATGATTGTCGTGAGTGTCCACATTATTCAGTTGAAAAATCCATAATTGAAAACTTAGATGGTAGTAATGATTCTGTAAATGATATTTTAACAGAAGATAGAAAGAATGGTATGTTGAAAGACATACCTTTAGTTGGCCCAAGAGAATTTCAGTTTGAGGTTGGAAATCCTTGTAACCATAGATGTAACTTTTGTTGGAATTGGTCATATAAAATGTTAGAAGATGGTGAAGAGTGGAATGGATGGAAAGAATGGTCAAAACAATCTTTTGATTTAGATATGTATACTTCAATCATAGATGATTTAGAAGAACTTGGTGGATGTGAAGTTATTTCTATAAGTGGTGGTGGTGAACCATTTATAATAAAAGATATTATGAAGATGATTGAGCATACTAAGAAGGCAGATTTCTTTCTAAAAATATTTACTAATTTCTCACGAGTCAACCGTAATGATATGGACAACTTTATAAAATGGGGAGTTGACAGATTTGAGGTAAATATATCAGCCGGTACGATGGAAACTTATTGTAAGATAAGAAAGTTAAAACCAAAGAGTTGGGATATTCTTATCGATAACCTTATCTATTTGAATGATAATAAAATTACAGAGAATCCAAAAATAAAATATGTAGTCATTGTAACTAATGAAAATATACATGAGGTAGATGAAATTTTTGAAACAGCAATTAAAGTCGGTTCTTACTTTATAGATTTTAGGGATTTAGTCTCACATGGAGTTTATAATGGTGAAGATTTATTACCGACAAAAGAACAGGTAGATATTTTTAATGAAAAATTTTTTGAGAATATGAAAAGGTACGGATTTGAAAGGGAAACAGATGATGTATATTATTCTAAAGATTTAGGTATGGGAGTATTCAATGAAAGTCTTAGTTATAGGGGATAGTTGTGTTGATGAATTTGTTTATGGTGACATTAAACGAATAAGTCCTGAAGCACCTATTCCAGTATTCTTACCAACTCACGATGAATCTAATGATGGTATGGCACAAAATGTTTCCAATAATATTCAATCACTTGGCGTGGGTTCACATATCATAACTAATCAAAATGGAATTATTAAACGAAGGTATGTTGAGAATAGAAGTGGACAGATGGTCTTAAGAGTCGATGAGCACGATTGGTGTCCAAGAATCAATATAAAAGTTCTACAAGGAATTAGTGGTAATAAGGTAGTATCATATGGAAATGAAGAGACTATTGAACACATTGACGCAATAATAATCTCAGATTATTGTAAGGGATTTTTACATGAAAGTGATATTGAGTATATATGCGAAAACAATTTTAATGTATTTGTTGATACTAAGAAAAAACTCGGTCATTGGATAAAACAGGCTGACTTCATAAAAATAAATGAATTAGAGTACATGAAAAATCATGAAATATTAGATAGTG
>MDTB01130963.1_pt1 | contig 11497 bp, 11 predicted proteins | sample 811161 | NCBI WGS metagenome assembly MDTB01 (sample SAMN05326650, study PRJNA326480) | marine metagenome | isolation source: seawater | place: Mediterranean Sea | collected 2009
ATGGGAATTATGATGGAGCAAGCTGGATTAATGGAAAGATTATTCTCAGCTTTTCAATTAATTTTATCTAAAGTAAGAGGCTCATTATATTATGCCGTACTATTTGTTTCAGTAATATTTGCAGCAGCCACAGGAATTGTTGGTGCTTCAGTAACAATACTAGGTATTATGGCTGCTAAATCGATGAACAGATCTAAGTATAATGTGAGACTGGCCGCAGGGACAATAACTGCGGGAGGAACGTTGGGAATATTAATTCCACCAAGTATAATGCTTGTTGTAATGGGTCCAATTATGGAAATTCCTGTTATAGATTTATTTGCTGCAGCAATTATCCCTGGTATTTTATTAGCATCACTTTATGCAGGTTATACAACAATAAGGTGCTGGTTAGATCCAAGCTTAGGACCAGTACTTCCTGAAGAATTAAGAGCTACAAGTATGAAAAAAGTCTGGATAGAATTTTTTTTAGGATTAGTCCCACCAGCAGCTTTAGTATTTGCAGCATTAGGAAGTATTTTATTTGGTTTTGCTACACCAACCGAGGCGGCAGGATGTGGAGCAATGGGAGCATTACTTTTGTCATTAGCATATAGAAAATTAACTTTACCTAAACTCCAAGATGCATTAGTAAAAACACTTGAAATAACAGCATTGATAATGGTTTTAGTTGCAGCATCTAATTTTTTTGGCGCTGTATTCGCAAGACTTGGAACTCCAACTCTATTAACCGAATTTTTATTAGGTTTAGAAATGAATAGATATCTAATACTTGGGTTAGTTATGGTTATGATTTTTTTACTAGGATGGCCTTTAGAGTGGGTGCCAATTGTGATGATTATAATTCCAATTATTTTACCACTAATTGAAGCATTAGGCTTTAATTTAACCTGGTTTGCTATTCTAGTAGCAGTAAATTTACAAACCGCCTGGCTATCACCACCTGTAGCTTTGTCTGCATATTTTTTAAAAGGTGTTGTGCCTGAATGGGATCTAAAGGATATTTATCTTGGCATGATGCAATTCATGGTAATTCAAATAATAGGGTTGATAATTATTATGATATTTCCAAAAATTGTTCTTTGGTTACCAACCCTCTTATATGGACAGTAGTTTTTATTAGTTTAATATAATAGTTGTGATTCAAGAAAAAAGTAATAACCACCTTACAAATTGGGAATTAGTATCAGTAAATCCGAATAGCAAAATATGGAATTGGAAAGATTTATTTTGTTTTTGGGCAAACAGTATTCAAAGCATTATCGGTTTTTCATTAGTTGCATCGCTTTATCTTTTATATAACTTAAATATTTTTATTGTTTTAATTGCATTATTGAGCGCTGGTATATTAGTAATTATTTTTTCAAATGTAATTGGCTCAATTTCTCAAAAACATGGATTGCCATTTCCAGCAGTCTTAAGATTGTCAATGGGTGTTAAGGGAGCTAAGTATGTTGCGTTATTTAGAGGCATTGTAGCGCTTTTAATGTTTGGCATTCAAACTTATTTTTTATCAAAAGCAATTGGATTTTTGTTTAGAGTTATATGTTTTTCATACGATGCAAGTTTACTGGATAACGATTTATTATTTTTATTTTTTATGGGCATGAATCTTATTGATTGGGTTTCTCTATTTTTAACTGTTATATTGCAAATTACACTTTTTAGTATAGGCCATCTTTATAATAAAAAAATAATTAATTTCTCAGCATTTTTTGTTTATTTTGGTTTATTTTTATTTTCATTAATATTATTTTCCGAAACTACAGACATATCAATCAATCTTTTTATTAGTTTATTCGAATATAAAAATTTTATTTTAAAAGAAAATATTTTTCCTTATCTTAGTGTTACTGGAACTATGTTTGCATATTTTTCAATTCTGATATTAAATTTTGGAGATTTTGCTAGATATGTTAAAAGTGATCAACAATTAAAAATAGGAAATTTAAGTTTACTTCTAAATATTATTTTGTTTTCAATCTTTACAATACTTATTGTAATTATGTCTGATAGTCATTTTGGTGGCTTAGAAAATATATTAACTAATCCAATGGATATAATAGGAAAATTTGACAACTTATACTTAAGTTTTATATCTTTAATCTTTATAATAATTGCATCTCTTTCAACTAACTTAATTGCTAATTATATACCTGCACAAAATGTTCTAATAAATTTTGCACCAAAAAGACTTAATTTAAAAAGTGTGAGTTTTGTAATTGGTTTTATTGGATTATTAATTGGCTCCACATGGTTAGTTTTGTTAAGTCAAAATGGAATATTATCTTTAATTGATACGTTGGGATCATTTTTTGGATCAATATTTGGAATTATACTAATAGATTATTTTTATGTAAAAGAAAAAAAAATCAATAATAAAGATCTATATTCATTACAGGAGACAGGGCAATACTATTTTACAAACGGATGGCATATAAAGGCAATTTATGCCTTGTTATTAGGATTCATTTTTTCAGCCGCAACAATTTGGAATTTAGAATTTAAATTTTTACAATCCTATTCATGGTTTATAGGTGCAATTGCTTCATCTTTTGTCTATTATCTTTTGTCAAATAAAAACTGAATGAACCGTTACGATTTTAAAAATAGAAATGCTTTAATAACAGGGGGAGCTCAAGGATTTGGTCTTGATATTGCAAAAACTTTTTTAAAATTTGGTGCTAAAGTTACTATTTGGGATGTTGATAAAAAACAAATTACCAAAGTAAAAAAAAAAATAAACTCTAGAAATTTATCATGTGAAGTTGTTGATGTATCAAGCTACGATCAAGTGAAGACTAGTGCAATTAAATTATTAAATAAAAGAAAAATACATATATTAATTAATAATGCTGGGATAACTGGCCCCACAGCTAAACTTTGGAATTATAAGATAGTTGATTGGCATCAAGTAATTAATATTAATCTTCATGGAACTTTTAATTGTTGCAAGGCTATTATTCCGAAAATGATTAAGCAAAATTATGGAAGAATTGTAAATATAGCCTCTGTTGCGGGAAAAGATGGTAATGCAAATGCAAGCGCTTATAGTTCAGCAAAAGCTGGTGTAATAGGTTTAACAAAATCATTAGGTAAAGAATTAGCAACTAAAAATATAGCAATTAATGCTATAACTCCAGCAGGTGCTAAAACAAGAATACTGGATCAAATGAGTAAAAAGCATGTTCGTAACATGCTTTCTAAAGTCCCTAGAGGAAGATTTTTAGAAATTAGCGAGATGACATCTCTTGTCGCATGGCTTTCATCAAGTGAGAATTCGTTTTCTACAGCTGCTGTTTTTGATATAAGTGGCGGTAGATCAACTTATTAGTAATATTTAAATGAGCAGATATATAATTTTATTTCTATTTATATCAATTTCGTTGTCATCTCATTCGCATTCTGAAATAAATAAAGTTTTTCAATTCACAAATGATGAATTAGAAAAACTTAAAGTACGAAAAGTACGTGGTGCTGAAAATAAAACTCAATATTCTGTTGGAAAACTCTACGACAAAAATTTTTTAAGAGCACATGCAGATAATGCAGCTTCTGGTCTTGGAAAAGAAGTAAATATTAATCTAAATAAAACTCCATTTTTAAATATTACATGGAAAGTAGAACAAGATTTACCTGGAATTAAAGAGAACACAAAAAAAGGTCATGATTTTGCATGTAGAGTTTTTGCAGTAAAAAAAACAGGCGCAACACCATTATCAAATAAAGCGGTAAATTATGTTTTTTCTAGCAATAATGAGGAAGGTTCAAATTGGCCAAGTCCCTACACAAAAAAATCCATTGATTTTGTTTTATCAACTACCAAGCAATATCTTAATGAATGGGTTACTGTTAAGTCTAATGTTAAAAATGATTTTAAAAAGTTTCATGATCTAGATTTATCTGAGCTAAATGGTATAGCAATCATGACAGATACAGATAATTCAAAAAAAACTGCTATTTGTTATTACCAAAATATTTACTTTTCTTCAAAATAGTCGAGTTTTTAATTATTTTTTTTAATTTATTTGAACAGAAACCAAGAATGATTGCAGCTATAACATCAGAAATAGGTTCTGCTGTTGGAAAACCAAAGTTCCATAATATTACTGATAACAGCCATAAAAAATATACAGTCATTAGAGCATCTTTTTAGCTTTGTTAAATAACTTTACCATTTTATTTAAACTAATTCTTTTTGTATTTACATTTCTTGGACTTGGATGATAACAACCAATTAAAATTTTATTATCAGGAAGTTTATAATTAATTCCATGACCAAAACTATACTTTTGATTATTTAGGTTATATTGACTTTTGTAAAAAGTTACACAAGCATCAAAAGCTATTTTGCCTAATGCAACTATTACTTTTGATTTTTTTAATAAAATAATTTCTTCCTTAAAATATTTAAAGCAGGTTTTTAATTCTGAGGGATGAGGTTTGTCTCCTGGTGGTACACATTTCAATGCAGTAGTAATATATGTCTTTTTAAGTTTCAGCCCATCATGTTTGTAATCTGAATTAGGTTGATTTGAAATTTTAGCTTTAAATAGACATTTATATAAAAAATCTGATGATTTATCTCCTGTGAATACTCTACCCGTTCTATTTCCACCGTGAGCAGCTGGTGCTAAACCTACTATTAAAATTTTAGCATTTAAGTTTCCAAAACCAGTAATAGGTTTTCCCCAATAATCTTCATTTATGTATTGTTTCCTTTTTTCTTTTGCTATTTTATTTCTAAACTTTACTAGTCTTGGACATTTTTTACATTTTATTATTTTATTTTCTAGAATAGAAATTTGCATTCAGTGAATCACTTATTATGCATAAACATATGCGGCTAAAAAAATTGCTGTCCAAATCATAGCAAGTATTGCTTTAAAGCCACTATTATAATCCCAGACCCCAAGGAATAAGGCTCCAAATAAAATTCCGAGTATATATATAATTATTACTATAGTTGGTCTTTTCATTTTTTATTTTTTTCTTTAAAAATTGATATTCCATTTTTTATTTTATATTCGTAAGATTCTTTAAAGCTTTTAAGCTGCCAACCGTCTAATCGTGTTAAAATTATTTTAATATTTTCTTGTTTCCATTCATTAGTTGTTGTCTCTACTTTCCATTTAATCTTTTCTTCAGTGTTTCTTCCACATCCATAGCAATAGCCGGTTATTGGATCCATTTTACAGATGCTTATACATGGAGAAATAGTCATTTTTTTATAATTATATACATATTTGCATAAATATTCTAATTGGACAAATTCATTCAATAATATATAAAACCTTTTAATTCGTGGGCGAGTGGCGGAATTGGTAGACGCGTTGGTCTTAGGAACCAATAGTGCAAACTGTGAAGGTTCGAGTCCTTTCTCGCCTACCATATATAATTATGAAAATAACAGTTGAAAATAAAAAAGGTTTATCACAGGATATCAAAGTATTTATTGATAAAGCATCAATAGAAGAAAAAATGAATGCTAAATACGAAGAGATAAAAGACAAAGTCATTATTAAGGGATTTAGACCAGGCAAAGTGCCAAAAGCTATTCTAAAACAGAAGTTTGGAAAATCAATTTATGGTGAAGTATTGGATACTGTTTTAAAAGAAACTTCAACCAAAGCTCTTGAAGATAAAAAAATAAAACCTGCAGGTCAACCAAAAATTGATTTAAAATCATTCGGTGAAGGTAAAGATCTAGAATATATCATATCTGTTACGCAATTGCCAAAAGTAGAATTAAAATCTTTAGACAATATCAAAGTTGAAGATTACAATGTAAAAATTGACTCAAAAGAAACTGATAAAAGAATTAAAGAAATTGCAAAGAATCAAAGCAATTTTAAAGAAAAAGATAATAAAATTTCAGAAATTGGAGATTTAGTTGCTTTTGATTATAAAGCAACAATTGATGACAAGCCATTTGATAATAACGAAGGTAAAAATACTCAAATAGTCTTAGGCAAAGATCTGTTTATAAAGGGTTTTGACGAACAATTAAAAGGAATTAAGAAAGGTGATAATAGAGAAGTAAATGTAACTTTGCCTGAAAGCTATCCACAAAAAGAATATGCAAACAAAAAAGCAAAATTTAATTGTACAATTTTAGCAGTGAAAGAACCTAAAGATGTTATTATAGATGATCAATTTGCAAAAAATCTTGGTGCAAAAGACTTAGAAGATCTTAAAAAACTAATTTCTAAACAAATAAATGAGGAATATAAAAATTCTTTAGATACGCTTACAAAAAATAAAATTTTAAAAGAAATTGAGAACTTTAAGGTTGAGGAAATACCACAAAATTTAATAGATCAGGAAGTAAAAATATTGTCTCAGGGCATGAAAGAAGATGAAATAAAAAAAACTAAAAAAGATCTTGAAAATAAATCAAAAAAAAGAATTAAAGTTGGTTTAATTCTTAACGCATTTGGTGAAGAAAATAAAGTTCAAGTAAACGATAAAGAAATTCAAACAGAAATTCAAAAACAACTTGCTATGATGCCTGGTCAGGAAAAAATTGTAATGGATTATTACAAAGAAAACCCGTCAGCAACTGATGGTTTGAGAGGTCAAATTTATGAAAATAAGATTATTGATTTAATTAAGTCGAAAATAAAATTAATAAAAAAAGAAATTACAAAAGAAGAAGCTGAAAAATTAATTAAAGAAGAGCATAAAAATCACAATCATAAACACGATAATGAAAATAGGGATGTTCAAACTACCAAATCTGTCAAAGAAAAATCCAAAAAAACTGTAGTTAAAACAGCAAAACAAACTGCCAAAAAGGCTTTTAAGAAAAAAAAAGTTAGTAAAAAGTAATCAAGAGTTGTATAAGTCAATAGAATCATTTTATGAACAATAAAATTTCAGAACATATGAATAATTTAATACCAATGGTTGTTGAGCAATCAAATAGAGGTGAAAGAGCTTACGATATTTACTCAAGACTTTTAAAAGAGCGCATAGTTTTTGTTGTAGGTCCAATAAATGATTCCATTGCTTCGTTAGTAACAGCACAACTATTATTCTTAGAATCAGAAAATCCAAAAAAAGATATTAGCTTGTATATTAATAGTCCAGGAGGTTTAGTCACAGCAGGTCTAGGTATCTATGATACTATGCAATATATCAAACCTGAAGTTTCAACTCTTTGTATCGGCCAGGCATGCTCAATGGGTTCTTTTTTGTTAGCAGCAGGAGAAAAAGGGAAAAGATTTTCTTTGCCTAATTCAAGAATTATGGTTCATCAGCCCTCCGCAGGTTTTCAAGGTCAAGCTACAGATATAGAAATTCATGCAAATGAAGTTCTATCATTAAAAAAAAGATTAAATGAAATTTATTCAAAACACACTGGAAAAACTGTTGATGAAATTAAATCTGCTTTGGAAAGAGATAATTTTATGACCACAAGTGATGCTAAATTGTTTGGATTAATTGATTTGGTTGTAGATAAAAGAGCATAATCTGCAATATATTGATTTATTCACAACCCACACTTGATTATTGATAGATAATTGTAATAATATAATGAATTGATTCGAAATTAAAATGTCTAATAATAATAAAAATATTTTGTACTGTTCTTTCTGCGGTAAAAGCCAACATGAAGTAAGAAAATTAATTGCTGGTCCTACTGTATTTATTTGTGATGAGTGTGTTGAATTATGTATGGATATCATCAAAGAGGAGAGTAAAGACAACTTAATAAAACACCAAGATGGACTTCCATCTCCAAAGGAAATTTGTAAAGTTTTAGATGATTATGTGATAGGTCAAAAAACAGCAAAAAAAGTTTTGTCGGTTGCTGTTCATAATCACTACAAAAGGCTTAATTATGAGTCTAAAACTTCAAAGAATGTAGAGCTTGCAAAATCTAATATTTTATTGGTTGGTCCTACTGGATGTGGAAAAACACTTCTAGCTCAGACATTAGCAAGAATTTTGGATGTGCCATTTACAATGGCTGACGCCACAACATTAACAGAAGCTGGTTATGTAGGAGAAGATGTTGAAAATATTATTTTAAAATTATTACAAGCAGCTGATTATAACGTTGAAAAAGCTCAAAGAGGTATCGTTTACATAGATGAAGTTGACAAAATAAGTAGAAAATCAGAAAACCCTTCTATCACACGAGATGTATCTGGTGAGGGAGTGCAGCAAGCATTATTAAAAATAATGGAAGGAACGGTGGCTTCTGTACCTCCACAAGGGGGAAGAAAACATCCTCAACAAGAATTTTTACAAGTAGATACAACAAATATTTTATTTATTTGTGGAGGAGCTTTTGCAGGACTTGATAAAATAATTTCACAAAGAGACAAAGGTTCTTCGATAGGTTTTGGAGCGGAAGTTAAAAATACTGAAGATAAAAAAATTGGTGAGTGGATGAAAAGTTTAGAGCCTGAAGATTTGTTAAAGTATGGTCTAATACCTGAATTTATTGGAAGATTGCCAATTATCGCAACTTTAGAGGATTTAGATGAAAAATCATTAATTAAAATATTAAGTGAACCAAAAAATTCCTTAACTAAGCAATATCAAGAATTATTTAAATTAGAAGGTGTAAAACTAAACTTTAAAGATAGCGCTTTAAAAGAAATTGCAAATAAAGCAATAAATAAAAAAACTGGGGCAAGAGGGTTAAGATCAATATTAGAAAATATACTTCTTAAGACAATGTTTGACCTCCCAAGTGAGGAAAACGTAGAGGAAGTGATAATTGATAATGGTGCGGCTAAAGGTCAATCTCAACCTATTATTGTCCATTCAAAGAATAACAAAAACAAGTCAGATAAAAGTTCAGCTGCATAAATCAGCTTTTTTTATAATTATCTATTGCAATATTTCATATAATATCCATATTTAATATATGGAAATTAAATACCATTCACCACTATTGCCTCTTAGGGATATTGTTGTGTTTCCGAGCATGGTTATACCCCTGTTTGTAGGTAGAGATAAATCTATTATAGCTCTAAATGAAGTGATGAAAAAAGAGAAAAAAATCATCCTTGTTACTCAAAAGAATTCAGAAGTAGACGATCCTAAAGAAAATGATGTTTTTAGATACGGGTGTGAGAGTAATATACTACAATTATTAAAACTTCCAGATGGAACAGTTAAAGTTTTAGTAGAAGGAATTAGAAGAGTAAAAATCACAAAATTTCATAATGATGAAAAGTTTATAAACTGTACCTATGAAAATATTACAGATCAAACTAACAAAGATGAAGATTTAATGCCTTTAGCAATGACCGCGGTTAGAAGATTAGAAAAACTTACTTCAATTAATAAAAAAATCTCAAGTGAAACAATAAATAACATTAAACAATTAAAAGATAGCTCGAAAATATCTGATCATATCGCATCACATTTGAATATGTTAATTAGTGAAAAACAATCATTATTTGAAACGTTTGATGTTAAAAAAAGACTTAATGCAGTTATTAAAGTAATGGAAAATGAAGCTAGTATTATTGGTGTAGAAAAAAGGATAAGAGGACGAGTTAAGAATCAAATGGAAAAAACTCAAAGAGAATATTATCTAAATGAACAACTTAAAGCTATACAAAAAGAATTAGGAGAAATAGAGGATGGTAAAGATGAAACTTCAAATCTAAATAAAGCAATATTAAAAGCTAAAATGCCAAAAGATGTTCAAAAAAAATGTATGTCAGAGTTAAAAAAATTAAAAAATATGAGTCCTATGTCAGCTGAAGCTACAGTTGTAAGAAATTACTTAGATTGGATGATTGACCTACCCTGGCAAAAAAAAGATGGTGTGGCAATAGATTTAAAAAAATCGAAAGATACTTTAGATGAAGATCATTTTGGTTTAGAAAAAGTCAAAGAAAGGATAATCGAATTTCTAGCTGTTCAAAAGCGTATGGAAAAAATTAAGGGTCCTATTTTATGCTTAGTTGGCCCTCCAGGTGTAGGAAAAACTTCTTTAGGAAAATCCATTGCTAAAGCAACAAATAGAGAATTTGTAAGGATGTCATTAGGCGGCGTAAGAGATGAAGCTGAAATTAGAGGTCACAGAAGAACATACATAGGATCTTTGCCTGGTAAGATAATTCAAATGATGAAAAAAGCTGGAACTAAAAATCCTCTTATTTTGTTAGATGAAGTTGATAAAATTGGAAATGATTATAGAGGCGATCCCTCTTCAGCCTTACTTGAAGCTTTAGATCCTGAGCAAAATACAACATTTAATGATCATTATTTAGAAGTAGATTATGATCTATCTGATGTCATGTTTGTAACAACAGCAAATACACTTAATATACTTCCTCCATTATTAGATAGAATGGAGGTTATAAGAATTCCAGGTTATACAGAGGATGAAAAAGTTAATATTGCAAATAAATATTTGCTACCTAAACAATTAAAAGATAATGGTGTTAAAGACGGTGAGATGAAGTTGCTTGATGGAACTATTAAATCTATTATTAGAAATTATACAAAGGAATCTGGAGTAAGAAATTTAGAAAGAGAAATCTCAAAAATTTCACGTAAAGTAGTAAAGAAAATAGTGTCTGATGAGGAAAAATCAGTTGAAGTAAGCGACAAAAATATATCAGATTTTTTAGGTATAAAAAAATATAAGTTTGGTGAATTAGAAACTGAGGACAAAATTGGAATTGTAACCGGACTGGCCTGGACAGAATTTGGAGGTGAAATTCTTAAGATAGAAACTGTAAATATGCCTGGTAAAGGGAGAATGCAAATAACTGGAAAACTTGGTGATGTTATGCAGGAATCAGTTAAAGCTGCAAAGTCTTACGTAAGATCAAAAAGTTTAGAATATGGTATTGTTCCCCCAACTTTTGAAAAAAAGGATTTTCATATTCATGTCCCAGAAGGGGCAACACCAAAAGATGGCCCATCTGCCGGTATAGCAATGGTAACGTCAATTGTTTCATCAATTACTAAAATACCTGTCAACAAAGAAGTAGCCATGACTGGTGAAGTAACAATCACTGGTCAAGTATTGCCTATCGGAGGATTAAAGGAAAAACTCCTAGCAGCACATAGAGCAGGAATTAAACATGTCTTAATTCCCAAAGATAATGAAAAAGACTTATTTGAAATACCAAAGAAAGTAAAAGAAGATATAAAAATAACCTCTGTAAGTACAGCTGATGAAGTCTTAAAAATTGCTCTGACAAAAGAATTAAAAAAAACAGAATGGGTAGAAGTAGAAAATATCTCTAAAAGTGGTAAAGATGATAAATCATCTGCCAGTATACAGTAATTTCATAGATAATTAGTAATTTACATTTTTTAAATTTCATAGTAAGAGCATTTAAGGTAATGGGCGGTTAGCTCAGTTGGTAGAGCATCTCGTTTACACCGAGGGGGTCAAAGGTTCGAGTCCTTTACTGCCCACCAAAAATAGGGGGGTGTAGCTCAGTTGGTTAGAGCGATCGCCTGTCACGCGATAGGTCGAGGGTTCGAGTCCCTTCACTCCCGCCATTCG
>MDTB01211560.1_pt1 | contig 11497 bp, 10 predicted proteins | sample 811161 | NCBI WGS metagenome assembly MDTB01 (sample SAMN05326650, study PRJNA326480) | marine metagenome | isolation source: seawater | place: Mediterranean Sea | collected 2009
ATAATAAATATTTAAAACAATTTCCTAATTTAAAAGGTATTGTAAGATATGGTGTAGGTATTGATAAAATCAATAAAAATGACATCCAAAAAAGAAATTTAATTGTATGTAATACTCCTGATTATGCTTCTGATGAAGTTTCAGATACAGCACTAGCATATTTGTTAATGATTACAAGAGGAGTCTCAAAATATAATTATGATTCGAGAAAAAATTTTAGTCAGTGGAAATTCAACACCACTATAAAACAAATAAAAAGATCCAGTAAAACAGTTGTTGGTGTAATAGGGGCAGGAAGAATTGGTTCTAAATTTATTAAAAAGAGTATTTTATGTGGTTTTGAAACAATTTATTTTGATCCATATTTAAAAAAGAAATGTAGTCACGGAAAAAGGTGTAATAACTTGAATAATCTTTTAGCAAAATCAGATGTAATTTCAGTACACACACCATTGACCAAAAAAACCAAAAATATGATTGATGCAAGTTTTTTGAAAAAGATGAAAAAAGGCTCATCAATAATCAACACTGCTAGAGGTAAAATTATTAAAAATTTGGATTTACTATATAAAAAATTAAAATCTAATAGTTTGTTTACTGTTGCTCTTGATGTGCTCCCATACGAGCCACCTATCAAAGATAATTTTATTAAAGAGTGGCTACATAATAGAAAACTTGCGTCAAGAATAATCATAAATCCACATGTATCTTATTATTCAGTTCAATCTTATGAGGAATGTAGAATTAAAGCATCAAAAAATGCTAAAAAAATTTTAATGGGAAAAAAACCAAATAATATTGTTTATGATTATAGAAAATAGTTTCTCTAAAAATAGACTATAATTAATCAAAAGTGTTTTTTATGATTTTCATTGGATTATTAGCTTTATAGCAATATAATCTACAAAATTTTTTAATAGTTTTTTGTAAATTTTTATTATTCCACCAAACATCAATTCTACCATAATTTTTATTTAAGAATTGTGCTGCTTTTTTTTCATCTCTGAAAAAAATATCAAGTTTTTCAAATTCCTTTATAAATTTTCTAAAATTATTATCGAAAGGAAAGTGCATTTTATCATCAAACAATACAATAGAGGGTTTATTAATCGCAAGACATTCAAAAAATGGTGTACCTAAGAAATGATGAATAGATATATTATAATTATTAATAATATCAAGAAATTTACTCTTTTTATTGATAAATTTAATTGATGGAATTTTATACTTTAAAGATTTCTCAAAGTTATTAATCTTATTGATATTCAGGTTCTTAAAAAGGATTTTCTTTTTTAAGTTATTTTTTACATTCTTAATAAATTTATCAATTTTAATCAGACTTTTTTTATTAATTATATTTCCATTTTCAAAAGCATCTACAGGATAGTGTAATCCTGATGAAAAAGAGTATGATAAAAAAAGAATCTTTTTATTATTATCAACTTTAAATTTATTGTTTAAATCTTTATCAAATTTTGTATAAAAAAAAGGTCTTCCTTTAAATTTTTTAAAATTGCCCCAAGTTAAGTAGATATCACTAATTTTTCTATCTTGATATGAATTATAAAAATCATTTTTTTCAAAAAAATTTCCATAACCATGTTGAGTTACACACAGTCTAAATGATTTATCATTAACTCTTCTATCAGCACAATACATTTTAAAAAACTCATCATAATATTGAGCATAGGAAGTAAGTACATATTTTGAATTTTTGGGCCAATTTATTTTTTCATTATAAAATTTTAATTGTGTAAAATATTCCAGAAAAGTTTTAGGTATTGAATAAATTAAATTACTTAATAAGAAATTCTGAAAACTACATCTAATTTTACTCTTATCGTAATTCCAGTGAAACTCTTTTCTTTTATCAGTTTTTTTCTCATCAAAACTAATTTTTTTTTTAGACTGAAAAAAAATAAATCTATATTTTTTGAATAATTTGATTTTAATTTTTTTATCTAATTCAAGCTGATAAAAGAAAATTTTTTTACTTTTTTTTAAAAAAATAAGTTGAGGCATATATGAATTAATATCTAAATGATTTAATATTTTTTTATTTTTTTTGAATGAACATATTTCAATATATTTTTTTTATTTTTATATTTAATAACTTTTTCAAAAGTCCATTGACACCAATTATCATCTAATTTACATTTAAAATGAGAGTCTAAAGTATTTAAAGGTATAATATCTCTCAAACTTATCTCTGATTGGTAAAGTTTTTTTATATTAAATTCTTTGTTAATTCTATTCACATAATCCCATATAAAAAAATTGTGATTTATCCAAGTCATTAGCCATCTACCCAATATCACCTCCCAATATTTTTTTTTGGTAATTAAGTTTGTGAATTTTATTGAGTTTTTTTGTTAAAAAATTAAGTGTAAACTCATACTTGTGAATTAAGAAATCTACATCTTTTTTGTATTTATTTAATTTAAATTGAGATTTTAAAACCAAAGTATCTTTGAAATTTTCTTTAAAATAATTAACTTCGTTTTTACACCACGGTCCAATAAACTTTAATTTTCCATTATTTTTTTTTTTAATTTGATTGACTACCTTTTTATTTAGGTCACCATTAATATTTATTAAACTTATTGAATTTTTCATAAATTAGTAACTATCTTCCAAATGCTTATTAAACAAAAGAAAATATTTGACATAAAAGAAATTATAGTACACAATAATTTATATATTCTTGTAAAGTCTTTAAATGACAATAAATATCCAATGAAGAAACCTAAGTACACAACTCTTAGAAGTAAAAAAGATATTGTTAATATATTTCCAAGAGATTTTTTGCCCATTTTCGTAAAAGATAAAATTATAAAATTATATTTTGAAGGAATAAAAAAATCTAAAAATTCAAAAACTCACAACTTTCCAAAATTAATGAGATTTTACTGTTTAATTCAAATGGTAAATTATGTTTTGGAAAAAAAAAAAGTTTATGATTTTGTTGAATGTGGTTGCTGGAAGGGACATTCTTCATATATAATTTCAAAACTAATTAAGGCAAAAAAAAAAAAGAATAAATTTTCATATTTTTGATAGCTTCGAAGGTTTGTCGGACTCAACAAAAGAAGACGAAAGATATCATTTAATCAACAAGACAAAAAAAGATAAAATAAAAAGATATTTCCAGTCAAATGAACAATTTGTAAGGAATTATGTTTTAAAGAAATTTAAATTTGTTTCCACTTACAAAGGTTGGATACCTAAAAAATTTGACAAAGTTAAAAATAAAAAATTTAGCTTAATTCATATTGATGTAGATTTATTTAAACCGACTTATGATAGTTTAAGATTCTTTTACCCTAAATTATGCAAGGGAGGGGTGATTTTATGTGATGATTATAATGTTACGGGTTTTCCAGGTGCTAAAAATGCTTGGGATAAGTTTTTTAAAAATAAAAAATATAGTTTCTTTTTTAAAAACCCACTTGGTGGTTGTTTTATTATAAAATAATAATGGGAAATTTTTTTTTATTAATTTTTAAAATTTTATCATTTAAGGTCAAACTAAAATTTAAATTACCAAACAAAATTGATATCATTGTTTTTGATCGGGAGGATTTATTAAGCATAGAACCAATTTTAAAAGTTTTTAAAAATAAACTATTATTAGATGGAAGATATTCATCAACAAAAAAAATTTTCTTCAACTTTTCACTATTAAAAGAAATTAGAAAAAATTATAGAGGTAATTTATCTATGGCATACTATTCTTCATTAATTAGTTTGATTAAACCTAAATTAGTATTGACTTTTGTAGATAACTCTTGGCTATTTAACAAACTGACAAAAAAATTTTATAATAAATTGAATTTTTTAGCCATTCAGAATGCTGTCAGATATGAAATCAAAATCAATAATAATTTACATAAAAAAAAAATTGTAAAAACCAACCTTAATAAAAATTTTTTTTATGATAACTTTTTAACTTTTGGAAAATATGAGATAGATCATTACAAAAAAAATAATATTTTCATCAATAAAGCACAAGATATAGGCAGTATTAGATTAGCAAACGTAATTGATGATTTTAAAGCTTCAAAAAAAAAAAATCCAAAAAAATAGATATGATATTTGTGTTATTTCGGATGCTTTTATAGTTGGTACTGATAAGCGTTTTGGATTAAATGGTTTAGAAAAAGCGCAGATTAAATACCTGAAATCTATGATCAAAATAATAAAAAAACACAATTTAAACTTTATTTTTTGTTTTAAAAGATTTCAAGACAAAATTAATAAAGAAATGCTATTTTATGAAAAATATTTAAGTGATGAAGAAATAAAATTTATTAAAAATAATTCAACCAATAGATTAAACAATAAATATAATAGTTCTTACCAAAAAATGTTAGAGAGTAAACTTACAGTTTCGCTATGGTCCTCGATGCTCAGAGAAAATATCGCACTAGGCAGAAAGTCTTTAAGTGTAAATTACTCAGGAAACGAAGTATCAAATTTTCCAATCACAGGAATTTGTGCAATAAAAAAACCGAATTATAAAACTTTAGAAAAAAGGGTATTAAAACTAGTAAATATGTCAGAAAAAAAATATATCAAATTGCTTAATAAAAAGAATAAATATTTAATTAATGATGATATATCGATGACAAAAAAAAAGATTATAAAAAAAATTAGAGAGTTAATTAAATAATGGAAATACTAGATTGTACACTTAGAGACGGAGGGTATTACACTAATTGGGACTTTGATTTCAAATTAGTTGATGAATATTTAAACGCAGTTTCTGAATTACCTATAAAAATTATAGAGCCAGGTTATATTTCTAACGCTTATGATAACAAGGGCCCTTTCTATCATTTAAATAAAAAAATTTTAAGTATTTTTAAAAAAAAGATAAATAAAAACCAAAAGATTTTTGTAATGATTAATCTTAAAGAAATCAAAAATTTTAGAGATATTGATAATTTGGTTAGTCAAAATATCAATTTTATTGATGGAATAAGGTTTGCAATTGATCCAAAAGATTTAAAAAAATACTTACCTATAATTATTAAATTAAAAAAAAAATTTACTAAAATAGAATATTGTTTTAATTTAATGTATGCAAGTACCTGGATCAATGACCTTAGAAATGTAAAAAAAATAATTAATGAGTCACGAAAAGCTGCGGACAACATCAGCTTGATAGATAGTTATGGTGCAATAACACCATTAGAAATGATAGATTTTTTTACAAAGGTAAAAAAGTTAAGAATAAATTTTGACGGTGTTCATTTCCACAACAATTGCAACTTTGCTCTAGCCAATACGATTATTTCTATTAGTAATGGTGTTAAAAGAGTAGACTCTACATTTACTGGTATGGGTAGAGGATCTGGGAATGCAGAGACAGAATATTTATTAGCATATTTAAAAGTAAATGTGAAAAATACTTTTAATCTTTCAAATTTAATAGATAACTTAAATACAATGAAGAAAAAGTTAGAGTGGGGACCGTCTTATGCTTACGCTTTTTCAGCAATGAGAGGTTTTTCACAAGCTAAAATGATGAATTTAATTCAAAATAGAAGATTAGATCAAGGTCTTGCAACAAATCTTATAAAACAATTTGATTTAAAAAAAAATGAGATAAATATTACAACTGATACAAATCTATCTTTTAAAGAAATTAAGAAAAAAATAAAATCTCAAGTTTTTATTTTTGGGGGTGGGCAAAGTTGTTTAGATAAGGGTCCTATTTTTATAAAAAATTTAAAAAAAACAGATCTTATTATCGTTTTAAGCAATAGAACTTTAGAACATTTGATTAAAGTGTATGAAAGTTTTCATTTTGAAAATGAAATAGTTTTGATTTTAACAGGGAATGAAATAAATAAATTAAATTTAAAAAATAGGTTAATCAAAAAACTAAAAATAAAAAATATTATTCTTGAAAAAAATTTTTTTAATAAAAAGCTATCTTTTTTTAAAGATAAAAAGATTTTTCATTCAAATTCTGTGGCAGAAAACCCATTATTAATTGCTGGCATATTTTTAAAAAAAGTGAGGTATTTTAAGCTTAATTTGGCATTTTTTGAAGGTGGACAAGGACTTGAGGCTGGAATGAACGAAACATTAGACAGCATTAATTTTTTAAAAAAAATTGGGATGGAAGTAATTTCCTACACTAAAACATATATTCCCTCAAAAACTAAAAATCCCTGGGTAAATGATTAGTATTTTTTTACCAATAAAAAAAACAAGTAAAAGATTAAAAAATAAGAATTTTTTGAAAATTGCTAATTTTAAAAATGGATTGTCTGAAATAAAGATATTACAACTATTAAAACTTTCAAGATTATTAAAAAAGAAAAAAATTTTGTCTGAAATTATTATTTCTACTGACTCTGATAAATTATTGAATAAGTATGATAAGAATAAAAATTTGAAAATTTTTAAAAGAAAGAAATCTTTGACCAGAGATGATTGCCTAGAAGATTTGATTAAAGAGGTTCCAAAAATATGTTTTGGAAAGTATATTTTATGGACTCACACAACATCACCAATATTTTGTTCAAAAGATTACTTGGATTTTATAAATTTTTTTTTTCAAACAAGAAAAGTTTAAGAGTGCTTTTTCTGCAACAACTATTTCTACATTTTTTATGGACGCTAATTCAAATTGGTTGTCACATAATTATAAAAAAAAAAAATGGCCACGGACTCAAGATCTTAAAAAATTTTATTTTGTTAATAACGCTGCTTTTATTTCAAAAAGAGAAAATTATATAATATCATCTGATAGACTAGATAGTAAGCCACTGCCTATAATTTCAAGAAAATATTCAGATATTGATATCGATAATAAAGAAGATTTTGTTTTTTTTAAAAAAATTTTTAAAAATAAATCAATTCCAATTTAGCTCAATCAATATGAAAAAAGTTTTAGTTACAGGTGGAGCAGGTTTTATAGGAGCACACTTGGTACAAAAGCTACTTGATAAAAAGTATAAAGTAATGGTTGTAGATAATCTTCAAACAATAGGTGGAATAATTTACATAAATCCAAAAAGTAAATTTATTAAAGGAGACATTTTAGATGCGAGGGTTTTAAAAAAGATTGAAAATTGGAAACCCAAAATAATTTACCATTTAGCAGCTCAGTCAGCTTCCGAAAGTGCTTATGAGAATCCAAAGAATGATTTTTTATCTAACGGTTATGGCACCTTTTTACTAAGCAATTTGGCAAAAAAAATTGGTATAAAACATTTTATTTATTCAAGTTCTGTTGCTGTTTATGGATCCAATCCTCAAAAAAAAATTTCTGAAAATACTTCAATCAAACCAGACTCTATTTATGGCATATCAAAATATGCAGGAGAAATGTTTATTAATCAAATTTTAGGTAAAACAAAGATTAAAACCACGATTTTTAGAATTTTTAATACATATGGTCCAGGTGAAAATTTAAATTATTTGAAAAAAGGAATGGTCAGTATTTATTGTAATTACGTATGGCACAATAAACCTATTATAGTTAAAGGTTCTTTGAACAGGTATAGAAATTATCAATATGTGGATGATGTTGTAAGTATTTTGTTTAAAACTATTTCAAATAATAAACTAAATAAAAATGAAATTTTTAATTTAACAACAGGAAGGGTTACGAAGGTTAAAGAATTGATTGGAATTATTTTAAAAGTAAATAAAAAAAAATTAAAAATTGTTAGAAAAAAAAATACTAAAGGAGATTCATTTGGTTTTGATGCTTCAAATTCATACTTAAAATCTAAATTTAAAAACTTTAAATTTACCCCTCTAGAAGAAGGAATTAAGCTTTATTTTAGTTGGATAAATCAAGTTCCAAAAGTTAAAAATATAAATAAATTTCACCCATTTAAATTAATTAAAAATTTGTGAGAAAAATTGTAGATTTATTAGACTCAAAATTAAAATATCAATCAATATTTTTGATGTTTTTAATGACAATAGCTTCGTTGCTTGAACTTCTAGGATTAGGCTTAGTTATAATTATAATAAATTCTTTTTTAGGTCTAGACAATATCTACCCAACGATTATTCAAAATTTTTTAAATTTTATTTCTACCGAGAATGATCAAATATCTATTTATATTATTTTAATTTATGTAACTATTTTATTCACAATTAAACTATTTATTTTAATATTTACCTCTTATCGAGAAAATAAATTTTTAGCTATTCTGAGAGAAAATATATCAAATAAAATGTACAGAGTTTTTTTAAATAGAGATTTATTAAATTTGCTTAAAAAAAATAGCGCAACATATTTAAGAAATTTTACAGAGGAAATTAATATCAGTATTTTATTTTTTACAAGTGTCATCAAGACTTTCATGAATCTAGTAATTTTGACAGCTTTTTTGATATTTCTATTTGTATTTAACAAAACCATTACTTCATTAGTTTTATTTATATTTTCTTCTATTGGAATAATTTATTTTTTAAATATTAAAAATAAACTTTCATCATGGGCAAATCAAAGTATTCAAAACAGAAAAAAAAGAATTCAATATGTAAATGAGAGTTTTTTAGCAATTAAAACTATAAAAATTTTATCGAGGGAAAAATTTTTCTTCGAAAAATTTAAATTGCAAAATAAAATCTTTAGCAATTTAAATTTTAAAGTGAATTTTTTAAAGTCATTACCCGCAAGTATTTTTGAGTATATTTTACTTATTACAATCTTACTTTTACTTTACTTGTTGTTGATTAATAATTATTCTAATGAAAAAATTATACAAGTTTTATCGGTTTATTCTTTATGTGCTTTCAGGATTGTCCCTGTTTTAAACAGAATATTAGGAAGTGCTCAACAAATAAGGTTTTCATATCCAAGTGTAAAAAGACTTATAGAAGAAAGTGAACATAAAATTGTAGAGAAAAATACCTCTATAAAAAAAGTTTCATTTAAAAAATCTGTCTCACTTAAGTTTAAAGATTTTACCTTTGAAAAAAATAAAGATCCACTTCTAAAAAATATTTCAATTCAAATTAAGAAAAATTCAAAAATAGGAATTATAGGTCCAAGTGGTTCAGGTAAGAGTACAATAGTTGATATAATTTGTGGTTTTAGAAGTTTTAAAGGGTGCAATTTAAAAGTTGATGATAAAATTATTGATAATAAATTGGAAAATTGGCAAAAACTTATTGGTTATATACCTCAGAATATTATTATACTGAATGCATCATTACGAGAAAATTTGCTTTTTGGTTCAAAAAATAAAGAATTTTCAGACAATTATCTCATAAAGTTGATAAAAAGAGTAGAGTTACAACATCTTCTTAAAAAAACAAAAAAAGGATTATCTCAAATTATAAGACAAGATGGACTAGATATCTCTGGTGGTGAAAAACAAAGAATTGGTATTGCGCGAGCTTTAATAAATAATCCAGAATTAATAATCTTAGATGAAGCGACTAGTGGACTTGATTATTATACAGAAAAAAAAGTACTAGATACTATTAATAGGTTTAAAAAAACTGCTATAGTTGTCTCTCATCGACTAAGTGCTTTAAATTTTTGTGATAAAGTTCATTTAATAGAAAATAAAACATTAAAAATTTTGAAGAATAATCAAATAAAAAAATTTTTCTAAAAAGCAAAAGTATTTAAAACGATAATTTATGCTAAAAAATTGGGACTATACAAGAAAATCATATATTAATTGGCTTTCAAATACGACGCTGAGAAATCAATTCTTTAAGCGTATTAAATTTGAAGATTTATCTTTATGGTGGATAACTAATTTAATGAATAAAGATAATAGAAATAATACCATCTGGTATTCTAGACTAAATAAAAAACTTAATAATAAAAAAGAGAATAAAGTCATTAGAATTAGTTATTTAAAATTTTTGTTGGTATTTTTAAAGAAGTTAATTTCAACAATTATTTCAAATGTTTTAATCAGAATATTTTTACCAAATAATATTAAATTTAATAATAATAAAGACTGTTTTTATACTTTAGTAAATAATCTTGTAATTTATAAAAATAAATACCTGGATCGACAATATGGTTTGACAACTATCAAAAAGAAAAATGAAAAAAATTATATTGTTGAAGTTCCTTCAGGAATACTTTTAATTAAGAATATTTTTCAAATAAGAAAAAAATTAAAAAGATCTCATGTAAGATGTTTTACTTTGAATTCCCAGTATAAAACGAAAGATATTATCTATGTTTATTATAAAACTTTAGTTTTATTAGTAAAAACGATAAAAATTTTGAAAAAAAAAAATTATTTTATAATTGCAAATAAGGATTGCAGAAAAATACTTGAGCCAGAGTTAATCTCATCTTATTTTGGCACTATTCAAGATCAAATACTTAAAGGTATTGCTTTAAAAAGAAGTTTAATGCAAATAAAACCAAAAAATTTTATCACTTATTTTTGCTTTTATCCTGAAGCACGGTCACAATATTACTTTGCTAGAGCAAGTAAAGTTAAAAATATTGTTAACATAAACCATGCAATTTATACAAAACAAAATATTTTCTGGAATTTTTCAAGCAAAGATTTTTCGTCAACTGACTCGAGTAAATTTTCTCCAAGACCTGATATTTTTATTTGTAAAGGAGATCAAGATTATAAAGAACTTAAAAAATTATTCAAAACTCAAAAACTTTATCACGTAGGGTGTTTAAAAACAGACATAAGAAATTTCGTAATTAAAAATTATTTAAAAGTTAAAAGAAAAAATAGTAATAAGATAATTACGGTTTTAAGTGGTGAAACTGATTATAAAAGTATAACTAAAGTTCTTAATCAGTGTAAATTAGAGGATTATACTATCTTAATTGAGCCGCATCCATTAATGAAAAACAAGACTATCAAGTACTTTGAAAAAAAATTGATACATAATTTTAAACTAGGAAACAAAATATCACGGGAAGAATTATTTAGAATTAGTAACTTTATTCTTTTTGGAGATACACAGTTAGGTACTGAACTAGCTATTCAAAATTATAATGTAATAAGAATTTATGAAAAAAGCTTTATTCCACAGTATGAGGTAAATAATAAATTTCCGTTTGCATGTGATGGCAATAAACTACAGAAATTGTTAAAACAAAAAAAACTTAAGTTTCAAGCCAAGTCATTAGAGAGAGATTATTTTTACAAATATGACTTTAAAGCTAGCAATAGATTTCAAAATATCTTAGACAAATTATAAAGTATAGTGTATAGAAATTTTAAATTTAAGTTACAAATAAATTGAAATTACCTAATCAAAAATTCTGGAAAGGAAAAAAAGTTCTAGTTACAGGACATACTGGTTTTAAAGGTGGATGGCTTTGTATGTTGTTAAATATTATGGGCTGTAAAGTAAGTGGTTATGCCCTGAATCCAATAGGTAATAATAATTTTTTTAATACTGTGAATATAAAAAAAATTTTACAAAATGATTTTAGAAAAAATATTGGTGATTTACAAAAACTTGATATATCTGTTAAAAAAAGTAAACCTGAAATTATTTTTCACTTAGCAGC
>MDTB01010708.1_pt1 | contig 11496 bp, 8 predicted proteins | sample 811161 | NCBI WGS metagenome assembly MDTB01 (sample SAMN05326650, study PRJNA326480) | marine metagenome | isolation source: seawater | place: Mediterranean Sea | collected 2009
AGGTCTATTTATGACCAAGGTGTTGAACCTAAAATTTTTATAAATGATGTTTTAGAATTATTATATTATTTTAAAAATATTGAGTCTTTAAAAATTGACGGTACTAATTTTTCTTTAAATGATGAAGAGTTCCAGACAATAAAGTCTATTTCTAAAAACTTAGATTCAGAAATTTTGATTTTATTTTGGCAGTTTACAATTAAAACATTAGGTGAATTAGATATCATTTCGAACCAAAATATTTCTGTTGAAATGTTTTTAATTAGATTAATACATCTTAAAGGAATAACAAATATTTCAAAAATTATTGATCAAAATAAATTCGAAAACTCAAATTTAGAAAGAGAAGATAAAATAAATATAAGTAATACTGCTGATGAAGATAAAGATTTATTTGACTTAAAAAACAAAACAGTTGGACAAATTAGGAATGTTATTCAAGAAAAATCATCTGAAGAAAAATTAGAAAATACAGAAAAAAATGATCAACCAATTCTTTCAATTAACTCTTTCGATGAATTATTAAAATTATGTACTTTGAAAAAAGAGATTAAATTAAGATATGAATTAGAAAATAATGTCAATCTTGTAAGTTTTAATAATTTAAGAATAGAAATTTCTTTTAATGAAAATTTAGATAAAAATTTTATTAAAAACTTATCTTTAAAGTTAAATGAGTGGACAAATAATAGATGGATTATTACTCTTTCTAAAGAAAAAGGAGAATTATCAAAAAAAGAAAAAAAAATACACATACAAAAAAATTTATTAGAAGATACAAAAAAATCATTATTTTATAAAAAGTTTTTAGATAAATTTCCTGATGCGGAGCTAATTGATGTTAAAGATGGAGAAAATCAAGATGACTGATTTTACAAAAATTTTAACTCAAGCTAAGGAATTAGAAAAAAAAATGAGAGAAAGTCAGGAAAAAATTAAGAATATATTAGTGGAAGGTACTTCTGGTGGAAGCTCAGTAAAAGTTACGCTAAATGGCGAAGGGGAATTGGTAAAAATTGATATATCACCAGAAACTATGAAAGAAGAAAAATCTATAATAGAAGATTTAATAGTCGCAGCACATAATAATGCAAAATTACAACTTAAATCAAAAACATCTGAAGAACTTTCAAATGCCACAGGCGGTCTCGGTATACCAGGATTCAAATGGTAAATTAACCTATATGCAAAATATTGATGAAATTGAAGAATTGGTAAAGTTAATTTCAAAATTGCCAGGACTCGGCCCAAAATCTGCTAAACGAATAGTTTTAAAATTGATAAATACCAGAGATGAGCTTATGAAGCCAATGGCAAGCACTTTAGCTAAAGTTTACAAAAATGTATCAAGGTGTAATTCATGTGGGGCACTTAAATCTAATTCTATTGGATGTAATAACTGTGAAAATAGTAAAAATAAATTTAATAAAATTTGTGTTGTAGAAAACATTGCTGATCAATGGAGTATTGAAAATTCCAGCATTTATAGAGGATATTTTCATATTTTAGGTGGAACTATTTCATCATCTGGCCATAGAAAAGAAGATTTATTAATTAACTCTCTTGTAGAAAGAGTTAAAAAAGAAAAAATTGAGGAAGTAATAATTGCAACTAGTGCTACTGTAGAAGGACAGACTACAGCTTATTATATTCAAGATAGTCTTAAGGGGTCGAGAGTTAAGGTTTCAAAATTAGCTCAGGGACTACCTGTTGGTGGAGAGATTGAAAGTTTAGATGATGGAACTCTATTTTCAGCTTTTAAAAATAGAAATGGTATCGGAAATAATTCTGATTAATTTTTTTTAATTAATCTATTTAAGTGTAATAATGGTTCTGTATATCCTGAAGGTTGATCCTTACCTTTAAATACTAGATCACATGCAGTTTTAAATGCAATTGAGTTTTCAAATCTATCGTACATTTTTTCATAATTTGGATCATCTTTATTTTGTTCATCTACAATTTTTGACATTTTTTTCATTATCTCTTTTACTTGTGTTTTTGTACAAATATCATGATGTATCCAATTAGCGATGTGTTGAGAGGAAATCCTTAGAGTAGCTCTATCTTCCATTAATCCAATGTTATTTATGTCTGGAACTTTTGAACAACCAACACCTTGATCAATCCATCTAACCACATACCCTAAAAGTGTTTGGGCTGAATTTGAAATTTCAGAATTAATTTCTTCCATAGACCAATTCGGTCTGTCAGCTATAGGTATATTTAAAAGATCATCTATCTCTGCTTGTTTTCTTTTTTTTAATTCTTCTTGTTTATTAAAAATATTTATTTCATGATAATGCAAAGAATGTAATGCAGCAGCAGTAGGGGAAGGTACCCATGCACAGTTTGCTCCAGCTTTTAAATGTCCGATTTTTTGTTCCATCATTTCTTCCATTTTATCTGGCATTGCCCACATTCCTTTACCAATTTGAGCTTTACCTGAAAAACCACAATCAAGACCAATATCAACATTATTATTTTCATAAGCCATAATCCATTTTGAAGATTTCATATCTCCTTTTTTTATCATGGGCCCAGCTTCCATTGATGTATGCATCTCATCTCCAGTTCTGTCTAAAAAACCTGTATTAATAAAAAAAACTCTATTTTTAAGGGTTCTAATGCATTCTTTAAGATTAACAGAGGTTCTTCTCTCTTCATCCATAATTCCACATTTAATTGTATTTTTTTTTAAATCTAAAATTTCCTCTACTTTTGTAAAAATCATGTCAGTAAATCCTGTCTCTTCTGGTCCATGCATTTTTGGTTTAACTATATAGATAGAACCACTTCTAGAGTTGCCTTTTCTTTTTAAATCATGAATACATGCTGCTGAAGTTATAAAAGCATCCATAATTCCCTCTGGGATTTCAGACCCATCTTTTAAAATGATTGCAGAATTAGTCATCAGATGACCTACATTTCTTACTAGCAATAAACTTCTACCATGTAATTTTTTTCCAATTCCACTGGAAGAAATATAGCTTCTATCAGGGTTTAATCTTCTTTCTAAAGTTTTACCTTTTTTCTTAAATTTTGATTTTAATGTACCCTTCATTAATCCTAGCCAATTTCTGTAACAAACCACTTTATCTTCAGCATCAACTGCTGCCACGCTATCTTCATTGTCACATATGGTTGAAATAGCTGACTCAACTATGATATCGCTTATTCCTGCAGAGTCATGAGTAGCACTAAAAGCATCAGGATTTATTATTATTTCAATGTGTAAATTATTATTTTTTAGTATTATAGCTGTTGGTTTATTAGCATGACCTCTGTGACCTATATATTTTTCATTATTTTTTAATTTTTTTTCTTTTTGGTTTTGATTAATAATCAAAGAGCCATCTTTAATAGACAGACTAGTGATATTTTTCCAACTTATTTCTTCAATAGGAAAATATTTATCTAAAAACTCCCTACCATAACGTATTACTTCTTGTCCTCTTAGAGGGTCATATCTTTCACTACCACCCTCATCAGATTTAATAATATCAGTTCCATAAAGGCTATCATAAAGACTCATCCATCTTGCATTAGCTGCATTGAGTGTATACCTAGCGTTCATTATGGGTACTACCAATTGTGGTCCAGCTATGGTTGTAATTTCTTCATCTACATTTTGAGTCTCAATTTTAAAATCAGGACCAACTTCTTTTAAGTAGCCTATTTTTGTTAGAAATTTTTTATAATCTTTAAAGTCATAATTATTTCCTTTATTTTTAATATGCCATGTATTTATTTCTTTTTGTAGGTTTTCTCGTGTTTGTAATAATTCTTTATTTTTTTTTGCAAGCTCATGAGCAGCTTTATCAAATTCTATCCAAAATTTTTCCACGTTAATGTTAGTATCTTCTAAAAGTTCATCGTTTATAAAATTAAATAAAGTATTGGATACAGATAAATTATTTATTTTTTTATAATTTTTGTTCATATAACAAGGTTAAACCTACTCGTTTCTCTTTTCAGAGTCTTTTCTATCAATCGGAATTTTTACCTAAGAGTTTTTTGTGTAGCTACTCTTTTAGCACTGTAAAATATATAATTTTCCGATAAATAAGGTTTAAAGCTTAATTTTCTTAAGTCAATTAGTAATTCTCTTTAAACATTTTATTGCCTTTTTTTTATATTAATAAATAATCAATAATTGAAAATGAAAAATTATCTAAACTTTGAGTCAGACGTTAAAACTTTGGAATTAGAATTAGAAAAACTCAAAGATCCATTTAATAAAGAAGGCCTTTCAGAAGTTGACACTAATAAAATTTCAAAAATTCAATCAGAAATAGATTTAAAACTAAGTGAAATTTATTCTAATTTAGACCCGTGGCAAACAGCGCTTGTCGCAAGACATGAAGATAGACCAAAAGCTAAATTTTTTATAGATAATTTATTTGAAGATTTTATCCCTTTATCTGGAGACAGAATGTATGGAGAGGATAAATCAGTACTTGCAGGTTTTGCAAAATTTAATGGAAATTCAACCTTAGTAATTGGACAAGAAAAAGGAGAAGATCTAGAATCAAGAATAGATAGAAATTTTGGAATGATGAGACCCGAAGGTTATAGAAAATCAATAAGACTGATGAAGCTCGCTGATAAATTTAACATACCGATTGTTTCTTTTATTGATACACCTGGGGCTTATCCAGGTGTTGGAGCAGAAGAAAGGGGCCAAGCAGAAGCAATAGCAAAATCTATAGAATGCTGTATGCAGTTAAGTGTTCCAACTTTATCCGTTATTATAGGAGAAGGTGGATCGGGTGGCGCAATAGCATTGGCGTCATCTAATAAAGTTCTAATGCTTCAGAATGCAATCTATTCAGTTATTTCACCAGAAGGGTGTGCAACAATACTTTGGCGAGACCCAAAAAAAACTCTTGAAGCTGCAACAGCTATGAAACTTTCTGCAAAAGATCTTTTAGAATTAAAAATTATTGATGAGATTATAACTGAGCCTATCGGTGGAGCACATAGAGATAGAGATTTGATTTTAGAAAACGTTAAAAAATCTATTAAAAATAATTTAGATGAGCTTGTTCATATGAGTAGAGAAGAAATAATAAGTCACAGAAAAAATAAATTCTTATCTATAGGAAGAAATAAAGGTTTTATTAGCAAATCAAATAACAGAGAAACTTTGGTTATGGAAAAAAATTTTTTAAATACATTAAAAATTAAATTTGAAAAAAATAAAAAATATTTTTTAATTTTTGTCTCAATATTAATTTTTATAAGTATTCTTTATTATTTTTTATAATGCACCACAGCAATATTTAAATTTTTTATTTGAACCACAAAAACAAGGTTCATTTCTTCTCATTTTTCTACCAATATATTTTGGATCAATTTTATTTGGTTTCGTAATTTCTTCGTCTTGAGTTGGTTTTTGAACAATACTAAGGTTGATTAAGATAGTTATTAAGTCAGTTTTTAACTTGTTAAGTAAAACTTCAAACAACATAAATGCTTCTTTTTTGTATTCCACCAATGGGTCTCTTTGTCCATAGGATCTTAAACCGATTACTTGTCTTAGTTGTTCAAGATATTGAATATGTGATTTCCAACCTAAATCAATAGTTTGCAAAAATATTCTTTTTTCAATTTCTTTAGCATTGTCGTTATCTAAATTTTTTATTCTTTCATTTCTTTTTTGTAGAAATTTTTGTTTAATTTTTTCTTCAAATAAATCTTGTTTTAAGATAATCAGGTTTTCTAATTCAGTCTCATCAAAACTTTTGCCTAATATAGATTTTAGTTGGTTGGTAAATTCATTATTTTTTTGACCAGATAAATTTTTGTTTTTTAAATCAATTAACTTTTCTATAATTTCAGCTAAAAAATCATCTGAATAGTGAAATATATCTTCACTATCTATTACTTTATTTCTTTGTGAGAAAATTACGTGTCTTTGATCATTTAGTACATTATCAAATTTTAGTAATGTTTTTCTAATGTCAAAGTTTCTTGCTTCAACTTTTTGTTGTGCTCTTTCAAGGGCTTTATTAATCCAAGGGTGATCAATACTTTCACCATCTTTTAATCCAAGTTTTTGTAAAATATTATTCATTGACTCAGATCCAAAAATCCTCATTAAATCATCATCAAGACTTACATAAAAAATTGAATTTCCTTCATCTCCCTGTCTACCAGACCTTCCTCTGGCCTGATTGTCTACTCTTCTAGACTCCATTCTTTCGGTTCCAATTACAAACAAGCCTCCCAATGATTTTATTTGTTCTTTTTTAGATTTTAACTTATCCAACTCTAAGACATCTTTTTTTCCTCCAAGTTGAATATCAACTCCTCTACCAGATATACTAGTAGTAATTATAACTGAATTCATTTTGCCTGCATTGGCAATTATTTCAGCTTCGCGTTCATGGTTTTTTGCATTTAACACATTATGTGAAATATTTTTATTATTAAGAAGCTTTGAATATTGTTCAGACTTATTAATGCTAGATGTAAAAATTAAAATTGGCTGACCTCTTTTATTACACTCAACTACTTTATTAATAATTGCATCATTTTTTTCATTTTCGGTTCGAAAAATTTGATCATTCCAATCTTTTCTAATCATCTTTTTATTTGTTGGAATAGTAATAACTTGTAAATTATAAATTTCAAAAAATTCCTCAGACTCTGTTGCTGCTGTACCCGTACAACCAGAAATTTTTTTATATAACTTAAAATAATTTTGATAAGTGATAGATGCTAAAGTTTGATTTTCTAAATTTACTTCTAATTGTTCTTTTGCTTCAAGTGCCTGATGCAAACCATCACCATATCTTCTACCTTCTAATATTCTTCCTGTTAATTCGTCAATTATTTTTAAAGAGCCTTCTTTAACAATATAATCTTTTCCTTTTTCAAAAAGATGGTTTGCTCTTAATGCTTGATTTACATGGTGAACTAAATTTAAATTTGCTGGATCATAAAAGTTATTATTTTTTAATATACCAGCGTTAGCAAAAATTCTTTCAACACTATCTACACCAGTATTTGTCAGTAATATATTTTTATCTTTCTCGTCTATTTCAAAATCTTTGCTATTTAATTGTTTTACTAGTTTGTTAATTGCTAGATACTGATCTGTTTTATCATCTGCTGCTCCTGAAATTATAAGAGGAGTTCTTGCCTCATCAATTAAACATGAGTCTATTTCGTCCACAATTGAAAAAAAATGTTCTCTTTGGACCATATGTTCTCTTGAGAACTTCATATTATCTCTTAAATAGTCAAATCCAAGTTCGCTATTTGTTGCGTAAGTAACATCACAACTATAATTATTTTTTCTTTGTTGATCATCTTGATCATTGTTTATGTATCCCGAGGAAAGACCTAAGAAATTATAAATTTTTCCCATTTCTAAACAATCTCTTTTTGCTAAGTAATCATTTACAGTTACTATATGTACTCCTTTTCCATTTAAAGCATTTAAATATGCCGCAAGTGTAATCGTAAGTGTTTTACCCTCTCCTGTTTTCATTTCTGCTATTTTGCCTTGATGAAGTACAATGCCTCCAATAATTTGAACATCGTAATGGCGCTCACCTCTTACTCTATTAGAAGCTTCTCTTACTAAAGCAAAAGCATCTGGTAATATTTTTTCAAGCTTTTCTCCTTGATTAATTTTATTTTTTAATTCTTTAGTTTTTTTAGGGAAATCTGAATCTTGGAGTTTTTTAGTATTATCTTCTTTGGCATTTACTTGATTTACAATTTTTTGAAGTTTCTCAAGCTCTTTTTGATTGCTTGTCTTTATGAATTTTGAGATAAAATTTAATGGATTTAACATCTAATTTTTTTAGTTTTTGATATACTATTTTAATATAATTTTTAATATAGGTATTAAATAACTTTTTTAAATAGCATGGCAATAAACTTAAATAATTTTATTAATTCTCGAAATAAGAAGTCAAAAATGGCTGACTTTCAAGATTTGGAGCACTTAGATGGAGTCTCTCTTTCAACATCTAGCGCAAATCTTTATAATGACTCAAGAGATGATCTTGTAATGTTTTATTTCAGAGATGGTGCAAATTATGCCTCAGTATATACTCAGTCTAAAATTGTCTCTGAAAATATAAAATGGAATCTAAATATAAAGAATAAAAAAATAAAAGCTCTTATGGTTAACACAAGAAATGCAAATGCTTTTACAGGAAAAAAAGGTTATCAGGCTTTAAAAGAAATTGCTGAATATTTAAGTACTCTTTTATCTAATAAACAAAAAGAAGATGAGGAAAAACCAGAAAAAATTAAGTCAAGCCAAATAATTTTTGGTTGTACTGGAACCATAGGAGAACCATATCCAAAAGAACAAATTAAAAATTTTATTCCAGATTTAGTAAAAAAAATTAGGTACACACAAAATAAGTATATCTGGATGAAAGCAGCTTTAGGAATTATGACAACTGACCTAGTCCCTAAACTTGCAATGGAAGAATGTAAATTAGCAAATACAAATGTTAAAATCTATGGAATTGCAAAGGGCTCTGGAATGATTTTTCCAAATATGGCAACTACTTTAGGCTATGTATTTACCGATGCTGATATTTCTTCAAGCGTGTTGAGCAAGTTATTAAAAAAAAACATACAAACTTCATTTAATGCCATTAGTTGTGATGGTGATACAAGCACAAATGATATGGTATCAATATTTGCAACTGCAAAAGCTAAAAATTCTCCAATTAAGAATATTAACGATCCAAGATTAAAAAATTTTGATCAATCTTTAAACAATGTACTTTTAAATCTTGCAAAAAGAGTTGCAGCAGATGGCGAAGGTGCTTCAAAATTTGTGACTGTTAATGTGAATAATTGTAAAACAGAAAATGATGCAAAAAAAATAGCTTTTTCAATTGCAAATTCTTCTTTAGTAAAAACTGCTATAGCTGGAGAAGATCCTAATTGGGGAAGAATTATAATGGCCATAGGCAAAGCTAAAATTAAAATAAATTTAAATAAATTAGGAATTAAATTTGGAACAATTAAAGTTATAGAAAAAGGTAATTTAGTAACAAATTACCAAGAGAAAGAGGTTGCAGAATACATGAAATCAGAAAAAATTGATTTAATTATAGATCTTAACTTAGGAACAAAAAATTTTACTGCATATACAATGGATTTAACAAAAAAATATATAGAAATAAATGCAGATTATAGAAGTTAAATCACTATTGAATTTAAATTATTAGTTACTAAATCTAATCAAATGATTAAATACAAGCTAATTTGCAAAAATTGTGAAAATTTGTTTGATAGTTGGTTTTCTACGTCAAAAGAGTATGACAAGTTAAAAAAATTAAATCATATCAATTGTCATCTCTGTGGCTCACTAAATGTAAAAAAAACATTAATGTCTCCAAGTATTTTAAGCTCTAAAGAAAAAAAACCAAAAATAATAAAAAATAAGAAGTATAAAAAAATGAAAAATAAAATAAATGAATATCAAAAATTTATTAAAGAAAATTTTAGATATGTAGGCGAAAACTTTGCTTATGAAGCTAGATCAATTCATTATGATAATAATAAATCTTCAAAGGGCATTTATGGAACTGCTTCGATAGAAGATGTAAAAGAATTAAGAGAGGAAGGAGTAGAAGCAGCAATTATTCCTTGGATAAAAGATAATGACAATTAAATTTTTTTAAATTGTGAAATATAATTTATAGAAGTATCAGAATTCAAATTCCATTTGTCAGTTAATAAATTAAATTTCATTCCATCTAGTTTTTCTAATCTTAAATAATTTTTTTCAGCTATAGATTTCAATTTTTCTGGCTCTACAAATTTTTCCCAGTCATGGGTTCCAATTGGCAACCATTTTAAAATATATTCTGCTCCTACAATTGCAAATAAATATGATTTAATAGTTTTATTTAATGTGGCTATAAACATTAGACCATCTTTTTTTAAAAATTCTGAACTTTTTTTAATAAAAAAATCAATATCCTCAACATGTTCGACAATTTCCATATTTAAGATTACATCAAATTTTTTTTTAATTTTCAAATTTTCTGGTGATGCGCATATATAATTTATCTTTATTTTATTTTTTTTAGCATGAAAATTGCATACATTTATATTTTTTCTTGAAGCATCTATGCCCACTACATTAGCTCCAAGTCTAGACATGGGTTCTGATAATAACCCCCCACCACATCCTATATCAAGAATATCGATATTTTTTAAAGGTTTATCTTTTTTATTTAAATTGAATTCTTTAATTATACTATCTTTAATATATTTAATTCTTATGGGGTTAAATTTATGTAATGGTTTAAATTTACCGTTTGGGTTCCACCATTCTTCTGCAATTTTAGAAAATTTTTCGATCTCTTTTTTATTAATAGTATTCATAATTGATAGCTTGTGGACATTACAATTAAGATGTATTTTATCAAATAAAATTTAGATTTAATTAAAAATTTATCAATGAAAATTGTTGTATTAAAGTTTGGCGGAACATCTGTAGGTAGCTTAGAGAGAATTAAAAAAATTGCTAAAATAATTATTGGCTATAAAATAAAGAAATACCAAGTTATTGTAGTTTCTTCAGCAATGAGTGGAACAACCAATGATTTAGTAAGAAAATCTAAATCAATTAGTAATAATTTTGATCCTGCTGAATATGATGTTTTATTGGCTTCTGGAGAGCAGGTAGCATGTGCATTAATTTCAGGTAGATTAAATCATTTAGGGTACAAATCTAGGTCTTGGATATCCTGGCAAATTCCAATTGTTACTCATGGACCTCATAGTGCTGCAAGAATTGATATGATTAATAAAAAGAATATTATTAAATATATGAGTGTCGGTGGCATTCCAATAGTAACAGGTTTTCAAGGAATTAATTTAAAAAATAGAATTACTACACTCGGAAGAGGTGGATCAGATGCCTCGGCTATTATGTTGGCAAAATTTTTTAATGCTGAAAAATGTATAATATATACGGATGTAGATGGAGTATATACGACTGACCCCAGAAATCACAATAAAGCAAAAAAAATTGATAAAATTTCTTATGATGAAATGCTAGAGATGGCCTCTTTAGGAGCAAAGGTTATGCAACCTACATCAGTGCAAGATGCTAAACTAAATAATATAAATTTTTATGTTAAATCTTCATTTATAAAAAAAAATGGAACATTAATAACTAATCCTAAAAAAGCTTTTAGTGATCAAATCATTACTGGAATTACTTCAACAAAAAATGATTCTAAAGTTACTATAATTGGAGTTAAAGATAAGCCAGGAGTAGCAGCTTCTATTTTTAAACCATTGTCCCTTAATAACATAAATGTTGATATGGTTGTTCAAAATATATCTTTAAATGGAGGAGAAACAGATTTAACTTTTACAATTAAAGCAGAAGATTCAAGAAAAACTGAAAGATTAATACGCCAAAATAAAAAAATTTCTTTTAGAAAATTAAATTATGATAAGAATGTATCAAAAGTATCAATAATTGGAGTTGGA
>MDTB01077900.1_pt1 | contig 11496 bp, 9 predicted proteins | sample 811161 | NCBI WGS metagenome assembly MDTB01 (sample SAMN05326650, study PRJNA326480) | marine metagenome | isolation source: seawater | place: Mediterranean Sea | collected 2009
AAAGGAACCGATCTTGCAATTAGTTCAAACCCATCAACAGGTGATTCTTTCACTCTGATTGAAGGCTTGATAGAGGTAACCAATAGCCTCACAGGAGAATCAACAGAGGTCCAGCAAGGCGAGACCGCTTTTTCAACACCAGAAGGTTCACTTGATGTCAGTCAGACTACAGAGGAAGACCTAGAGGGTTTTGAAGATGTTGATATGCAGACTTCCACGCAGGAATTAAGATTTGAAGTTGAGGATGATTCTGGAAATACAAAAGAGATCATTATAAAATTTCAATAAGTCCATGATCAACAGATCTTTAAAATTCCTTAGATATATTTTATTATCCACCAATTGTATTTTGGGGCAATCAGGCCTAATGATTATGAGCCCAGAGCCAGCATCTGAGGTGTCTGGAGAGGATGTTTTAATTGCAGTATCGTTTATGGGTGTTACTGATCTTGATATTAATTCTATTACATTATTATTAGATGGGGCAGATGTTACAGATCAGGCTTATATTGATTCTGACATGGTAAGTTATCTGATCGATAGAATAGATCCGGGTGACCATGAAGTAAGCCTTATCATTAAAGGTGCGGTTGAACCATTGGTCTGGGGTTTTAAAATATTCTCTAAAGATCCACCAGTTAACTACTCAGGAAAGATTAGATCCAGTAGTAGCATGGATCAGATCGATAGTCAGACCCTTAGTATTAATAAAATGACCTTAGATTTCAAGGGGTCAGCCTATGAGTGGCTTAGTTTCAAGACAAACCTAAAGATGACCAGTCAAGAAGATCAACTTTATCAGCCTAGAAATATTTATGGATTTAGTTTTGGGATCAAAGATATTCTCAAGTTAAATCTGGGTGATTCTAACCCAAGAATATCTCATTTTACCATCAATGGGAAAAGAATCAGAGGGCTTGATCTCAACTTTAAATATGGCCCACTTAATTTTGAATTTGTGCAGGGAGAGATAAATCGCACTATTCAAGGAGACCCTTCTAAGGCTTACTCATATGATATTGATACAGATAATATGGGAGAGAGATATATATCCCTTAGTCGTACAGGTTACACTTTCCAGCAGAATGTAACTTCCGGGAGGATGGCCATTGGGCGAGGAGAAAAATTCCAATTAGGGTTTAGTTTAATGAAAGCTCGAGATGATACCAGCAGTGTAGATCTAGAACTAGCTGATGCACAAATAACCTATTCGCCAGATGCTACAGGTTCGATAAATGGCCTAGACTCCGGGGTTGTGTACACAATAAATGAATTAGGAACAAGAGCACAGATATTAGATGGCAAAGATTGGTCTGGTAGTGGTCCGAAGGATAACTTAGTCATTAGCTCCGATCTAGGATTTAACCTTTTTAGTAAACGCTTGCGGATCGATGGCGAGGTCGCATTTAGTATGACAAATAATAATATATGGGGTGGCCCGCTTACACTAGCAGAACTAGACACTCTTATCGATGACTCCGTTGATAATAAACTTTCCAGTTTCGACCTAAGTAGTTTTCCAGATCCTGCAGATTATGAGCAATATCTCATTATAAATTCAAACTTAGCTCCACTTGTACCAATTGATATCAATGCTTTTGGCGATAGCAGTACAGTAGACCTTGTGGATGCAATTTTTTCTATGCCTTCCCTTGCCTATCGAACAAGGGCGATCACTAATTTCTATGGTAATTACCTGGCTATCGAATATAGTCAGGTTGGTCCGGAATTCAATTCATTAGCAAACCCATACATTGTTAAGAATAAACGTGAATGGTCTGTAACTGATAAATTCAAATTATTTAGTAATAGACTCATGCTGAATATTGGTTATAAGCATCAAGATGATGACATACTAACAACAGTGGAAAATATAAAAACTCAGAAGACTCTTTCTTTTGGTTTTAATGCCGTACCTGGGCCTAATCTGCCCACAGTGAATTTCAGTTATCGTTCAATTACTAGGGACAACGGCATAGATGAGATTGTCCAATTAACCGATACAACATTTACAGATAATAGAGAAAAGACACATACTAATAATATAATGGTTAATCTAAATTATCGTTTTAACCTTTTATGGAATCATTCTCTTAGTGGGACAGTTGTAAGTGTTGAAAAAGAGGATAAATTCACTGATCGCTTTCTACAATTTGTAGATCCTTCTATTTCGACCCAGGTCACTAATCTATCTTTATCCACTAGATATAATTCACCATTAGAAACAAGGTTAAACATCACAAAAAATTCTAGTGAATTAAGTACTGGACCCGGGCAAAGAGGTACACAAGATTTTCTTACTTTAAATATTGATGCCGACTATCCATTCTTTAATAAGAAACTATTGGGAAGGGGTGGAATAAGTTATGCGAAAGGGACCGGTATGGTTGACATGTCATGGCTAGGGTTTAAAGCTGGTATTCGTTTGAAACTCCTTGAAGATCTTAATCTGAACGCTCAAGGAGAATTCAGATCAAAAGAAACTGGTGGGGTAAGTAAAAATACCATTATTGCCAGGGCGAACCTTGAATATTCATTCTAATTTTTTTTTTAGCCATAATAATTATATCTTTACAAAAATTTTTATTTCCATGTATATGATTAATTAATTTTTAAGATCATATGGCTTTCAAGAAATTTTTCCTTGATTACTTTTTGTATGATTTTTTACCTGCTTCAAATTAATGGTATTTCTCACCCTTATTCTTTATCTCTTTTCATTTGCAGTTTATTTAAGTCCGCTTTACTCTTTGCTATACAATTATGAATGAAATACTCCAATTTTTTGCCCAAATATCTACTGAGACCAGAAGTGGGTTTTTAATAGGTGGCCTAGCTTTATTATTGTTTATGGAGTCCAGTATTCCATTTTTAAAAATGGAATATAAAAAATTAGACCATGCGGTTATCAATATAGTTTTTACTTTCATAACACTTATTGTTAATCTATTTGGTGCAATGGGTATTATGGCAGCGGTTAGGTATAATCAAATTCACAATACTGGTTTATTGAATATGATTGAAATTCCGATCTGGCTGAACGTTATTCTTGGCTTCGCATTAATGGATCTGGTAGGCGCTTGGCTTATCCATTGGATACAGCACTCCATTAAATGGATGTGGAAATTTCACTTGATACACCATACCGATCCAAATGTTGACGTAACCAGTGGTTTGAGGCATCATCCTGGTGAAAATATATTTCGTTTATGCTTCACTACCTTAGCAGTACTTATTTCGGGAGCATCCTTTGGCCTTGTCATGATGTATCAGACCATTTCAGTATTTTTTGCTCATCTTACACATGCGAATATTCAGGTACCAAAAAAGATAAATAAGATCATTGCTTACGTTTTTGTTACTCCTAATTTTCATAAGGTACATCATCATTACGTTCAACCTCATACAGATAGTAATTATGGGAACATATTTTCTATCTGGGATCACATCTTTGGTACAGTTAAAAAATTAGATATAACAAGGGAACTTGTATATGGTATTGACACTCACATGAAAAGTCATGAGCACTCAAGTATAAAGAATCTGCTTATGATTCCCTTCCAGCCCTATCGGTCTCCGGTTGAATCCAAGTTCAATAATAAGCGATAAGAAATGAACTCTAAAAAAATAAATATTCAGGAAAAATTTCAAAAATTTTCTGAGCATTGGTCGCCTAAGGTCATTGCCGAGATGAATGACTATCAGTTCAAACTTGCAAAAGTAAAAGGTGAATTCATTTGGCATGAACATAAAGAGACTGATGAGGTTTTTATAGTAATCGATGGTAGGATGCAGATAGAATTCCGTGAAGAGATAATTGAACTAGAGACGGGTGATATGTATGTAGTTCCAAAGGGAGTTGAACATAAGCCCTATGCAGAGGAAGAATGCAGTATCATGCTTGTAGAGCCAAGGGGGGTAGTCAATACAGGTGATAAGACTAATGATATGACCATTGAGAATGATGTCTGGATATAAAAATAAATATTTTTTTTTAATTATTATTGGATCTCTTATTGGCCAGGATTGTGATGAAAATGAAGTAGAGTTATGGAATGAATGCTATTCAATTGATAGCACGATTTACATAGACTTGACTGGACAAAATATTTATGGGGAAATCCCCCCAGCAATAGGAGATCTTACTCATTTAATTTACCTTAATCTTGCTGCAAACAACCTATCTGGGGCTATCCCTGCGGAAATAGGCAACCTCATAAACTTGAACTATTTATATTTGCAAAATAATGAGTTGACAGGATCTATCCCAATTGAAATCGGAAATCTTACCAACCTGATAGGTCTTAAGTTATACGGGAACCAACTTTCAGGGTCTATCCCCAGCGAGATAGGGAACCTGGAAAGTCTTGCTTATTTAAGTTTTTTCCTAAACGATCTAAATGGACAAATTCCACCAGAGATCGGCAATTTAGCCGACCTAGAGCATCTGCATTTACATGACAATGATCTGAGTGGACCAATTCCACCAGAGATCGGGGAGTTAACAAATTTATCGCAACTATATTTAAATCAAAACCAGCTAACGGGTCCTGTACCAAGTGAGATTGGTAATTTGACAAACTTAACCCATCTCTATTTATATGATAATCAACTTACTGGTTTAATCCCATCTGAGATAAATAATCTATCAAGTCTAAACTATTTTTGGATAAATGATAATCAATTTATTGGTGAGTTACCCTGCAATATTTGCGAGATGGACCTAGAATGGGATGATTCTGAATTAGTAAAAATGTCTCAAAATCAATTTTGTCCTCCCTATCCAGATTGTATAGCAAGCAATATTGATATTCAAGACACCTCTAATTGCAATTCTGTACCTCAAAGACAGTTCGAACTCTGGGGTGAGTGTTACATGATCGAAAATACAGATTCATTGAATTTGGGTAATACAGGCTTAACGGGGACCATCCCTTCAGAGATTGGTAACTTAATTAATCTTGAATATTTATTTTTATATGGTAATGAATTAACAGGAGAAATTCCGGAAGAGATAGGAGGACTTACTAATTTGAAACACCTCTATTTATATGATAATGGACTTACAGGCCAATTACCATCATCAATAGGAGGGTTATCAAGCCTTACTCATTTGTTCTTATATGGTAATGCCCTTTCTGGCTCTATTCCTGGCGAATTAGGGGAATTATCAAATCTTGAAAAGTTATTCTTATATGATAATCAATTAACTGGAGAGCTACCTAGCGAGATAAATGATCTTGCACATCTGGAATATTTATATATTAATAATAATAACTTAACTGGAATTATTGATTCGAGTATATGTACTCTCAATCTTGACTGGAGTAATTCTCTGTATTTTAATATTTCGAATAATCAATTCTGTTTACCTTTCCCTAGTTGTTTAGAAGATTATATGGGTTATCAGGATACAACCTATTGTGGTAGTATCCTCACATCTCATTTTCAAGAACCAACTTCATATAAAGTTTACGATACTTTTCCTAATCCATTTAATCCAAGTACCACACTTAATTATTTTTTACCAAAAAGTATAATGTTGAAAATTGTTATTTACGATATTCATGGAAGGGTAATAAATAACCTTTATGATGGATACCAAGAGGCTGGCAATAGGTCTATAACATGGCCTGCAAAAAATGATGCAGGGCGACCTGTAAGCGCGGGTTTGTATTTTTTGATATTAGAAGCAGAAGATTTTAGAGACACAAAAAAAATGGTATTTCTAAAATAATCTAGCTATAAAATGGTAGGCCAAATGAAATCAATAGTGACCATTGCATCAGTAGTCTTAATGATTCTTTATCTTACGAGTTGTTCCAAAGACCCAATAAATTTTGAATCTGAAATGGTGCAAAGGAATAATATTTATTACTTAAAGGGCCAAAGTGATCCTTATACAGGTCCGATCTTTTCATCATACAGTAATAATAACTTAAGAAGTAATGGAGATGTGATCGATGGTAAAAAAGATGGCTTATGGCATGAATGGTATGAAAATGGTACAATAAAAAGTAAAGAAAATTATAAGAATGGTAAGGCTATGGGTATTTGGGAATTATGGTATGATAATGATCAGATAAAATTGAAGGCATCTTTTAAAAATGGTAAAGCAAATGGAGCACGTACTGAATGGTATGAAAATGGTCAAAAAAAAGAAGAGGGTAATTATCTAGACGATCAATTTGACGGTCAATGGATAAAATGGTACCCGACTGGACTTAAAAGCGCAGAAGGTAAATATGTAAAAAATAAAGAAGTAGGTATTCATACTTTTTGGCACCCCAATGGGAATAAAAAATCTGAAGCAAATTTTAAAAATGGAAAGATAGTTGGATCACGAAAAGACTGGTACAAGAATGGCCAAAAGAAAGAAGAGGGAACCCCAGAAGGTCTATGGACACAGTGGTATGAAAATGGTACTAAAAAAGGGCAAGGTCATTATAAAGATAAAGCCCCAATAGGTGAACATATAATTTGGTACCAAAATGGTATCCAAAAGTCAAAAATGTATTTTATTAATGGTAGACCTCATGGATTGCGCACTGAATGGTATGAAAATGGTCAAAAGAAAGAAGAAGGGAATTTTATCAATGGTGAGCAGCAGGGTAGATGGACCTACTATAATAAAGATGGTAGCCTCGATGGTACAGAGGACTATTAATAGTTAATGAAATTATCTATTAAGCTAAACAATCTAGCTACTTACATCTATCTTATTACTTTTTGTTGGGGGCAGGAGCTTTCATTCAAGGATATGACAGGACAGGGAGGTTTGGATTTTATTCATGATCATGGAGGATCTGGAGAATACTATTATGTTGAATCAATGGGCTCGGGTATTTGCATATTTGACTATGATAATGATGGTGATCTAGATGCATACTTTCCTCAGTCATCGCCCTTGCCTGGATGGAAAAAAGATGTTGTCCTAGAAAATAAACTTTTTAGAAATGATAATTTGGAATGGATTGATGTTACAGATGAGGCAGGTATAGGAGATAAGAGTTATAGCATGGGTTGTGCTTGCGGAGATTATGACAATGATGGTGATATAGACCTCTATGTTACAAACTTTGGTAAGGATATACTTTATCAGAATAATAGTGATGGAACCTTCACCGATGTAACTCTAGATCTTGGTATCGATAACCCTTATATGGGAATGAGCGCTGCTTTCTTTGATAGTGATAATGACGGATTTCTAGACCTTTATGTCACTAATTATGTTGACTATTCGATAGAAAACAATCCTGAATGTACTAGCCCTCTACAATATCCAAAGCATGGTGAATTATTTGCACGCTCTTATTGTGACCCGGATGTCTTCTTGGGAGTTGAAGATAAATTCTATTACAATAAGGATGGTAAGTTCATAGATCGGTCTAACCGTTCGGGCATAGGTAGATATCGTCTTCGAGGAATGGGTGTTGTACCAGGAGACGTAGATAATGATGGTGATATGGATATATATGTAGCAAATGATAAGGATATGAACCTATTGTTCATTAATAATGGCAAAGGAAGATTCACTGAGAGTGCATTATTAATGGGTGTCGGTTTCAATGGAAATGGTCTTGCCGAGGCTGGAATGGGGGTTGACCTAGGTGATATTGATCGTGATGGTTGGTTAGATATTTATGTTACCAATTATAGTGGAGAGACCAATACTCTGTATCTTAATCAAAATCCTGGTATTTTTTCAGATGCGACAAATGATATTGGGTTGGGACAGCCGAGTGTTCACCCCCTTGCATTTGGAACAAAATTAGTTGATCTTGACCTCGATGGTTGGCTTGACATATTTGTAGCGAATGGTCATGTTATTGACAATATTAATTTATTTAATAAAGATTATAGGCATGCTCAGCATAATCAGATCTATCTTAATCAGAAAAATGGATATTTCGCTGATATAACTGAAAGCGTTGGAAGGGATATATTACATAGAGCTGTAAGCAGAGGATCTGCTTTTGCGGATATTGATAATGATGGTGATGCTGACATAATGATCTCAAATAATAATGGAAAAGCTCGATTATTGATCAACGAAGGAAAGCCAAAGAATAATTGGATAGGTATTGAACTAGATGGAAGGAGCTGTAATCGTCAAGCCATCGGTAGTAAAATTACTATATCAACTGAGTCCGGCGACCAGACCAAATGGGTAAATCCTGCAGGTAGTTATTTAACCTCTAATGATATAAGAGTAGTATTTGGTATTTATAATGATCAATTAGTCAGATCAATGACAGTTGATTGGCCAGGCTCAGGTCAGGAAGTATTTAATGAGCTAGAGCCTAATCAATATTATAAAATAATCCAGGGCACATCTATAACAGCTATTAGCACAGACCTTTAATAATGCGATTAAAAACAGAATCATGGAATATTGATGTGAGAATATTTTTAATTGCGATCTTTACTATTTTCCTTTCATTTAGCTGTACTGGCTATTTTGCTTCCGAAGCTAGTAAACCAATCAAAAATAGTGAGATGCATAGCATTAAGACTGAGGATTTAACGCAATATTACTATACGCTTGGAAATAAAAATGATCCACCGCTTGTATTCCTACATGGAATATTGGCCTTTACACAAGCTTATCGAGATATAATCAATGAACTTTCAGATAGATATTACATCATAGGTATTGATCTTAGAGGTCATGGGAGATCTACAGTTGGTGATGAGTCTTTTTCTTTTTATCAAATAGCTGAGGATATAATTAATGTTACAAATGCGATTGGTATACAAGAATTTTATGCTGTAGGTCACAGTGCAGGTGGATTTGTTTTACTCTCTATCGGTAAATATTTTCCAGGTAAAATGATCAAGGGCGTGTCTATCGCCTCTCTTTATCATTATGATGGTATAGATTTTAAAAAAAATGGACATGATTATCTGACAGAAAATGGTTTTATGGATAATCTCTTTGGCAGGAATAGTTTAACATTGGACTTCTTCGATCGTGCGCATAAATCTATGGGTGAAGAAGAAAAATTCAACCAGACAAAACAATTGATGATGGAATATGGAACACAACTCTATCCCTCATTTACACACACTGATCTTAGTTCTATAAATGATCCAATACTCATTATTGTGGCTGAAAAAGATAAACGAATAAAACCAAGCCACACTGAAGAAATGTCAAAATACTTACCAAACTCTGAATTAGTTCTCATACCAGGCGCTACACATTTCAGTATTGTTAGATCAAAAAAATATTTGGGAGACGTAACTGAACATATTTTTCAATTTTTAGATTAATCAGTTAAATTTGACCTTAATAGATTCGTTTAATAAGGAATGAGAAAATGATAAAAAAGACGTTATTTACTTTGTTAATGGCTTCGTTAATGTTCTCAGTACAAATTTCATTTATTGGATGTGAGGATAATAGTGAGGAAGAATCATCTGGACCTGATATTTCAGGGTCAGCAGAACAGTTCACGCCAACAAACGATTACAAAGTTCAAGCCAGAGTAGTAGGAGTGAATTTAGGATTTGGTGGTCTCAGCGCTTGCGCTGATGTGGTCATAACTAAAGAGGGTGAACCTGTTAATGATGCCTTGGTCATGGTCAATGAGGATACGGTACTCTATAGTTATAGTGGATATAATTCTACGATCTCAACGAATGATAATTACGTTCTTACGATCTCCCATAATGGTAATGTAATTGCTAGTGGTAGTGCACAGCTACCAGACAGTGAACCTGTAATAACTAATTTAGATTCAGGTGATGTTCATACAAAAGATGCAGAACTTTTCGTAGAGTGGAGTGAGGTATCTGGAATCACCTCCTACCAGGTCACAAGCAACTATGATTATAATACCTATACATCTAGCCTTTTACCTCTAAATGCAACCAGTCATACCATTCCCGGTGAATATTTCCCGACAGGGGGTGGTACTATCTATGATATTCAGGTCAATGCGATCAATGGACTATATCCAGATGACGATAATGCATTAAATGATGATCTTACTATTGGATATGATATTGAAGGGCCTAAAGGTTATTTAATTGGTCTGACTCAGTCTACAAGTATTGAAGTATATGTTAATGATTAGAGCATATAAATTATTAGTTTCCTAATCAATTTCTAACATAAGTCTTTTACATTTAGTAAAGTTTTATATAAACATACCATAAAATCCAAACGAAGGAGGATGAAATGAAAAAGGTATTATTATTAATAGCACTACCCGTTTGTCTTGTCATGGGGCAAGACCAGCCTGAATTACCAGGGTGGGGAGTCTATGTAGGCTATGGAATGATGGGTGCATCAGGAGATTCACTTGATATTGATGGTGCTGAAATTGAAACTATGAATGCACCTGGTTTTGGCATTAGCAAAGGTATCTGGATGGGCAGTATTCCCCTCCAAGTAGGAGTTGGTATACACCCAAGAGGATATAAACTAGAGATTGATGCGGATGGTGCTCACATGCATACCGAAGTAAATGCTCAATATTTAGATATCTGGGCGCAAATGCCATATCCAGTTGGGCCTGCTTTTTTATCTGCCGGTTTTAATTTAGGTACCCATGTCGGTGGTACTACTAAAATGGAATTAGAATTAGGTGGATATGAAGTTAGCGATGAAGTTGATCATGAATCTGGAGATTTTGGCTTAGACTTTGGTCTTAATTTTGGCCTTGGAATGCCGATTGGCGATACAGGTGTACAGGTTGGTGTGCTTTATCTCATGAGCCTAACTGAGCCAATGGAAGATGCAGGATTTACCTGGAATGGATTATTCTTCAATGCAGGATATTCTTTCTAGAAAAAATAAGTAGTACTAAAAGCCCCGCTTCGTTGCGGGGTTTTTTGTTTTAACTCTTAATTCATCCCAATTATTTTTAATTTATGTAATATTGTGTTAATTTGAAGTATGGATGCACTGCAAAAGCTAATTGAGAACAATCCTGGACTATTTAGAATTATTGGTCCGCTTCTCGGTTTATTGATCGGATACCTGTTCTTTATACTATTTTTACAGTAATACAACTTTAAAAACCCTTTTTAGTTCGAACCTGGCTCTTTTACGCCAGGTTTTTCTTTTTCTAAAATAATGAATAGACGTGTATCAGGGTTATCATACCTTAAATACAATATTTGATTTGCGTTAAATTCTTATGAAAAAATATAGTATCATTTCTTAGCACAATTCTTGATCATAGATTTCCTCATTTACCAACTGGGTTTTTTCTTTGTTATATGGTGGGTAGATTTGAGTTCATGATACGTTATTTTACAGTCTATTTGTTTTTCATATCAATTTTGCTCTCCCAATCAAGAGTACATATAAATGATCTTGTCAAATCTGGAGAACTCTTACTCGATCTTAATAAAAACCCATTTACAGGTATTGCTTACAATTCCTCAATATTTTCAGAGAATAAAATTCAAGAAAGTAAATATCTAAAAGGCCTACTTCATGGTACTCATAAAGAATGGTGGGAAAATGGAAATAAGAAATTA
>MDTB01080703.1_pt1 | contig 11496 bp, 10 predicted proteins | sample 811161 | NCBI WGS metagenome assembly MDTB01 (sample SAMN05326650, study PRJNA326480) | marine metagenome | isolation source: seawater | place: Mediterranean Sea | collected 2009
AATACACAACGTTGAAACCCTTATTTTTACTTGCAATCAATCTAATTACCACTGTCCGAGGAAGTTAAAGTAATTATAAATGTTGGTGCAGATATGGAGTGTTTGAAAGTATCCGTTTGTTTTCTATATTAGGTCTAAAACGTGTGTTTTAAAGTTTGAACTGGAGGCCAGATTCGAAGAAAATTTCAACGTTCTTGAAATCGTTACTTTCTGAAAAATATTTTGCAATTAATGTTGATTTATAGGCTATTAGTTCGTTTATTTTGTTAACATAACTGGATTCGGAATAGTAACGAATATCTGAAAATTTAGCTATGTTCGGTTGAATGTAGAGCATAATATTAATGTCGTTGTTTTCGTTTAAGCTAATGTTTGTTTTTAAGTATTGTGAAATTCGCCAATTGTTTGTTTTTAAAATGCCATCACTTTCTCGATAGGATTCGGAAATGGCAGTTGTTCCAATTGTTGCTATTCCATATTGATATCGGACCCCTAATCCAAATAAATAGCGTCTATTGGTTAGTGCATATGAATTATTCTCATATTGAAAGAAAACTTCTGGAAAAAATTGATAAATTGGTTTTTTAGAGATGAAACGTAAATGATAAAACGAGTTGTTTTCAAATGGATTGCCTTCAGTTTCACCATAATTGACTTTGGAAACTAAAAAACCATTTCCTGTATTCATATAGAATGGACGAAAATATTGAAGTTTAACTTTATAATATGATGTTGTGCTTCGTCGTAACGATGTCGCAATGTTTACAAACTCATGATATTTTTCTTTAAGTTCCCCTGAAGTTGTTCGGTATTGTTCAATATTGACTTGTCCAATTGCAATACAACTTGTCAACAATAAAACAATTAATGCATTGTACATTGTTATGTTTTTTGAATTTCTTGGAGAAGTTCTTGCATTTTTTGATAATCTTTTAAACCAGGTTCTTTTTCAACTCCTGAACATATGTCGATGCCATATGGGCTGACCATTCGTAGTGCCTTCGATACATTTTGTAAATTTATCCCACCTGAAAGAACCAATGGGGTATCATACTCTTTCGCTTTTAATGCTAACCCCCAATCAAATGTTTTTCCTGTTCCTCCATGTACATTTTCAACTTTAGTGTCCAATAAAATTCCATTTACACAACCTTTATATTGCGGGATTTTAGTAATATCATCATGATCTTTTACAGGAATTGCTTTTATTGTCGGCAACGAAAACTTGGTGCAAAACTCGGGTGATTCATCACCATGCAATTGAATCCCACTTAATTTGCAGCGATATGCGACTTCTTTAATATAATCTTCGGTTGCATTTACAAAAACACCATACGTATGAATGAATGGGGGTAGATCAAATATGAACTCCTCCACTTTTTCCATTGGAATATAACGTGGTGAGTGTTCATAAAATATAAAGCCGATTGCATCAACATTTAATGCTATAGCATTCAACGCATCCGTTTTATTTGTCATTCCACAAAATTTAATTTTCATTGTTAAACCATTCCATTAATTTTTTGTTTTTACTTAGCCCTTCACCTATTAATACACCATTTATATTATTATTGACTAGATTATTCATTTGCTCAGGCGAAAAATATCCCGATTCAGCAATACGTTTTATTGTCGGGTCCATGGTTTTAATATCGTTTCCCATTGTAATGACTCGATTTAGATCACATTCAAATGTCGTTAAATCCCTGTTATTAACCCCAACAATTGGTTTTTTCTTTATGAGTGCTAATTTTTCTAAGCTTTCTTGTGAATGTATTTCAAGTAACACGTCAAGATTTTCTTCAGTTGCTGCATGGATCAATTCATTTGCTTGGTTAACACTTAAAATATCTAAAATTAATAACATTACATCAGCACCTATTGCTCGTGATTCTTTTACTTGAATTGGATGAATGATGAAGTCTTTTCTTAAGATTGGAATGTTTGTTACCTTTTTAATTTCAGTTAAGAACCTTTTATTGCCTTGAAAATACTTTTCATCTGTTAGCACTGAAATACAAGAGGCCCCATTGTTTTCAAATGTTTTTGCCAGTTTGATATGGTTGAAATCAGCGTAGATTACACCTTTTGATGGGGATGCTTTTTTCACTTCAGCAATTAAATGCAATTTATTTTCCGATAACTTTTTTAATAAAGACCGATGGATAAATACATCATGATTTTGCTCAACTGAAATGGATTGAATTTCGTTTTTTTTCTCTTTAATTATGTCTTCTAAAATATTCAATATTTAATATCCTCATTATAAATTTTACTATCTCTTGGAATGGATTTTGTTAACCAAACATTTCCGCCAATAATGCTATTTTTTCCTATGATTGTTCGCCCACCTAAAATTGTGGTTCTTGCATAAATCGTGACATTATCTTCGATGGTTGGATGTCTTTTTTTATCAACTTGAGATTTAGAAACACTTAATGCGCCAATCGTTACACCTTGATATAATTTGACATTATTGCCAATCACAGCCGTTTCTCCGATTACCACGCCAGTTCCATGATCAATACAAAATGAATGACCAATGGTTGCTTTTGGATGAATATCAATGCCCGTATTACGATGCGCGATTCCGGTTAACATTCTGGCAAATAAATCAAGGTTTAAATCAGTTAATTCATGGCTGATTCGATAAATCATGATTGCTTCAAAACTTGGATAGGCAACCATGACTTCTTCATGGCTTTTTGCGGCCGGGTCACCAGTATAAATCGCGTTGATGTCTTTAATTAACTCTTTTTTTAATCTTGGCAATATGTTGAGAATAGCGTTTATGTTTTTTTCTATTAAACTATTATTATTATTCAAGAATTTTGTTAAGTTACTTTTTAAGTGCATTTGAAGCTCAACCAAGTGTTCTTTTAAGTAATTATCAATATGAATCAATTCTTTTTTAAAGAAAACTCCAGGCATTAATATTTTTTTCATCACATTTAATGTTTGAGTTACTTCTTCGATACTGACTAATGTAGACGTAACGATGGTGCATTCTTTATTTTCAATTTCAATTGCATTTTTTAATTTATTTACAATTTCTTCCATATTTCTAGTCTAAATTGTTGCATCTTTTTTGTCTATTTTATACATTTTGGTTTTTATATAGGGTATGACCTAATAAAACGTGTCTTGAATGACGGTTTATGATTTAATTAATAAATGAGTTTAATGAAGCGAATAGCTATTTTTTTCGGTGCTTTGATAGTTTTGATTTTTATTGGTTTTTTAACGTATCTAATTGCGCTTAAGTTTATTATTATTTTTAAATCACTTTAGTTTTAATTTATTCTCAAATGTTGATCATGAATTGATCTTTCTTATACACTGACACTATGCTTGTTGCTGACCTTATCATCTTGGCGAATGTTCCTAAACGATATTCTTACGAAATTCCTGAGTCCTTAAATGTAGATGTTGGCGACTATGTTGACATAACGTTTGCTAATCGTGATCATACTGGACTCTGTGTTGCTATTTCAGAGGTGGCCCCTGAATCATTCAGTTACTCCTTATCATCGATTCTTTCGATTCATCCTAAACGTGTCGGTGTTCCTATTATGTTAATTTCATTGGTTCAATGGTTTGCATCTCATTACTGTGTGACAGAATATAAGGCATTACAGTGTGTTGTTGGTTTAAAAAAGATACGAAACGATTCAATGTCTCAAAAAGATTCCGTGAAACATCTCCCATCTTTATCCAATGATCAAATGACGATTTTTAATAACATCATTAATTCACCCCAACCCAAGCACTTGCTTCATGGTGTTACGGGTAGCGGTAAAACACTGATATATGCGCATTTAATTCAGCATCATTTAAATCGTCATCAAAGTTCTATTATTTTAATTCCTGAGATTTCACTTACTCCGCAGTTTACTTCTTTTTTTTCTGATCATTTTTCGAATGTTCAAGTTGTTCACTCTGGTTTAACACCAAAGCACAAAGAAATTGTTTGGAATCAGTGCTTAAGAGGAGAAATAGACGTTATTATCGGCCCTCGGTCGGCTATTTTTATGCCGCTAGAAAATTGTGGGTTAATTATTGTAGATGAAGAACATGATGCCAGCTACAAACAAGAAAGTACTCCTCGATATTTTACCCATGAAATTGCAAAAAAACGTGCAGAGTTGCAACATGCCACGTTGATTTTTGGTTCAGCTACACCTTCTCTGGTCACATTTACAGCTGCAACTTCAAATCATCTTAACTATCATTCAATTCAAAAACGATTTAATAATATTACACTCCCAAATATTAACGTCATTGACATGTCAACAACACAATTTAATTTTTTAATTCATGACCAATTAATTGAGCACATTGATCGTGCTATTAAGCGTCAAAAACGCGTGCTTTTATTAGTTAATCGTCGAGGTTATTCATCTTTTTTAAAGTGCAACTCATGTGGGTCCATTCAATTGTGTCCTTCATGTGAGACAAGTTATACGTATCATTCCGATGGTCATTTTCGTTGCCACCGTTGCTTATCAACTAAAAAGATGACCCGTCAATGTATGGATTGTGGTCAATATGATGTGGAATACCATGGTGTTGCGATTCAAAAAGTCGCTTATGAACTTAATCGCTTGTTTCCCAAGGCTAAAATCACTCGAATTGATCGTGATACAGTTAAAAACTATCATGACCTTACTCTTGCTTTGGATGACGTAGATGCGTCAGATATACTGATCGGAACTCAAATGATTGCCAAAGGTCATAATTTTTCAAATGTTGCAGTTGTTGGCATTTTAGGGGTTGATACCATGCTTAATTTTCCTGATTTCCGATCTACTGAGCGTATGTTTCAATTGATGATCCAAATGGCCGGTCGCGCTGGTCGAGACATGTCCGGAAGTGATGTTTATATTCAAACATTTCAACCCAATCATTATGTCTTTCCCTATGTTAAAGACCACAACGTGATTGGTTTTTTAAATCAGGAGGCCTTGTTTAGAAAACCTTTGGGTTACCCGCCATATAAATCAATTGCTAATGTTATTTTTAGTTCTGAAGATAAACATAAAGTTGAACAACTTTATGAAAAGATTCATGAATTTAATCGTCACCTTGTTGCTCAAATGGATGTTGTTCCCATAGGTCCCAAAATAGCGCCAATTGAGAAAGCCAGTGGCTTTTTTAGGCACAATGTCTTTTATAAAGTGTCGCATGACAATATTAATGAATTTAAACAATCGCTAATGAGTTTTCCTAAAAAAGCGGGTGTAAGATGTGTGATTGATATTGATCCATTATCATTACTCTAGCTTGTCAATTAATTTGTTTTAAAAGATGATAACGTTATGACGAGTATTTTATTATTGTTTGTGTCTTTTATTATCATATGGAAGAGTGCCGATATATTTGTCGATTCTTCATACGGCATTGCTCTTAAATTAAATGTTTCGCCCATGGTAATTGGTGCGACTGTTGTTGCTTTTGGTACCTCTGCTCCAGAACTTTTTGTTAATATTTTTGCTGCATACGATCAAGATTCTAGCATTGTATATGGGAATATTATTGGGAGTAATTTAGCGAATACAATGCTTATTTTAGGTGCGGCATCAATACTTGCTCCATTAACCTTGAATCGATCAGGATTTCAGCAAATCTATGCAAATATTTTCTTTTCTATTTCTCTGGTTTTTATTCTAACGAATCACTTGGTGTCTCGATTTTCAGGCCTGTTAATTTTAATTGTTTTTTTAATTTATTATATCGTTATGTTAAAACGATCCCGTCCTGTTCATGAGGATCAACCTTCGAAAAAATGGACGAATGCAATGCTCTTTTTATTGTTTGTCTCGTCGCTAATTTCTTTAACTTTGTCTGCTAAGCTTTTGGTATATTCATTATTACAAACCGCAGCATTTTTAGGTATTTCAACAGTTTTTTTGTCATTATTTGTTGTGGCTTTTGCAACATCATTACCAGAATTAATATCGTCGATTGTTTTTGTGAAAAAAGGCTATTCTGATATGTTAATTGGGAATGTTTTTGGTTCGAACTTATTTAATTTCTTATTTGTTTTACCTCTTTCCTGGTTTGTAATGCCCTTACAATTACCTGAATTGTTAACCAGTGAGCTTTATTTATTATTGTTTTTGTTATTTTTAGTATTACTTTTTGGATATTGTTTTAAACAATTTAATCGTTGGCTTGGTGTGCCACTGATTTTAATGTATTTGTCATATATAACTTTTATTTTTCTTCGTTAAAATTTTCTTTGAAAATTTTTGATTCTTTTCCTTCCTTTCAAATTATGATAATTTAAAGTCATTCGATATAATTGGAGGTTTTTACATGGGCATTATGTCTGGTAAAAAAGGAATCATTTTTGGTGTAAGTAATAAACGAGGAATTGCTTATTCAATTGCACAAAAGCTTTTCGATGAGGGCGCTGAAATTGCGTTTACTTATGCTGGTGAGGTCATGAAGGACCGTGTTACTCCAATAGCCGAATCGATGAATTCAAAACTAATTTTACCCTGTGATGTTTCAAATGATGATGAGATTGATACGGTTGTAAAAGAATATGCGAACACTTATGATCGCTGCGATTTTATTATTCACGCCGTTGCATATGCGAATAGAGAGGATCTTGAGGGTGATTTTTCAACTGTAAGTCGTGAGGGTTGGCAAACTGCAATGGATGTTAGTGCTTACTCATTTGTTACTATTTCAAATAAGTTTAAACCTTATTTTTCAAATGATGCGTCGTTGGTTGCTTTATCTTATCTTGGTGGCGAGCGGTCGGTCCCAAATTATAACATTATGGGTGTTGCAAAAGCCGCACTTGAAGCATCGGTACGTTATTTAGCATCTGAATTTGGTCATTTAGGTGTCAGAGTCAATTCAATATCTGCGGGGCCAGTTAAAACTCTTGCTGCCAAAGGCATTACTGGGTTTGATATTTTATTAAAAGTAAATGCTGCTCGATCTCCAATGAAGCGTAATGTTACATTGGATGAGGTTGGGAATGCTGGACTTTATCTTTGCAGTTACCTATCGTCTGGGGTCACTGGTGAAACACACCATGTTGATTGTGGTTATCACTCCATTGCAACAAGTCGCGAAGATGCAAAAATTATTGGCATTACCGCTTAAATCCATTTCGAACTATTTTCTTCAAAAGCATAATGTTTCAGTTGCTTTACCTTTTTTCTTACGATTCATTGCTATCATTTTAATTGTTCATTCGGCTTCAGTTTTGTATCAGTTTAATGATTTAATTCGACTGGATTACGTTTCTTCAGATTATTCATTTTTTCATTTTTCCTTATTTAATTTGTTTAAATATATTTCCATTTCATTTGCTAAGCCATTATTGGTGATTAGTTTAATTTCTTCTGTTGGCTTGTTCTTTTATATTCTTCCATTTTGGGCATTACTTCTTAACTTTATTGTTTTTAATTCAATTGTTGTCTTATTCCCAACATTTATGTCTTTCCAGTGGGATTTCTTATTACTTGAGGTGCTTTTTTTCTCATTATTTTTAGTACCCCCTGTTGGCCGATTAAATCTCAATATACCAATGCTTGTATCATACCTTCGTTTATTGCCATTTATATTGTTAATTGTAAGACTTTTTTATCATTCTGGATTGGTTAAAATTTTATCAAATGATTATCTTTGGTTGTCTCAAGATGTTCTGAATTTCCATTTGTTTTCTCAGCCAATGCCCCATTTCTTGTCCTATTATATTCATCTGGTTGTTTTGAAATTTAATTTGAGCTCTTCTCTGACTCAATTAATGTTTGTTTTTGAACTTGTATTGCCGTTTGCCTTATTATTGACCCAATATCGAAGATTTGCCGCTTTTGGACTTATTTTTTTCCAATTTGCAATTATTCTAACGGGTAATTATGGTTATTTTAATTTTTTAGTTATTGCAATGCTTTCTATTCCTTTTTTTATTTCAGCAACTGACGATTTAATTGATTTTAAGCCTTTATTTCATCGGTTCAATATTGTGATTAGCACATTTTTAATTCTTTGTATTTTTAATTCTATGATTGTTGTTTTTAAATCGTCTCATGTTCAACCACTTTTTAAATCTTCATTTGCTCGACTGTCATTGTTTAATCCTTATGGGCTTTTTGCCAACATGACGACAAATCAAACTCGATTTACCATTCGATTATCATATGATGGTATTATATGGTACCCGATTCATTTAAAGTACTTTGATTCAAATGGGTTTCCAGCGCTTCATTTTGTTCAACCATACCATCCCCGAATACGTTGGCAGTTATGGTTTAAATTTCTTAATGAATATCAATACCCAAAGTGGTATGAAAACTTTGTTCGACTGATAGCAGAACATCCCAATAGTTTATCTACGATTGTATCATTTGATAATACCTTGGGTCGTCAATATAACTTTGTCGAGTTGTGTTATCAAGATATTATTTTTAACATTGATTCAAATCATAAACCATCCAAATTTTGGGTGCCGATAAAAGATTCTTCTTGTCATCGATTTGATGCAAAAAAAAATTCGTTTTATCTCCCATAATTAATTTTTTTGACCTTGAGTTAACGTACAGTTACTGTTAATATTACGCTCATGACCTTTTCTATTCCTCGAGGAACTCAAGATATTCTTCCTGAAGATATTAAAAAATGGCACCTTATTGAAGAAACTGCTCGAAATTTATTTTCAACATATAACTTCTCTGAAATTCGTACTCCAATTTTTGAGAATACCAATGTTTTTGCTCGTGGTGTCGGGGAAAACTCTGATTTATTTAATAAAGAAATGTATACGTTTAATGATAAGGGGGGGCGTAGTTTAACTTTAAGACCGGAAGGGACTGCATCTGTTACAAGAGCGAATATTATGCATTCACTTTATAAAAAAATGACCCCATTAAAATTATATTACATTGGGCCTTTTTTCCGATATGAGCGACCTCAAGCTGGACGTTTTCGTCAATTTCATCAAATTGGTGTTGAATACATTGGTGAATCATCTGCTTATGCTGATGCTGAGGTGATTGCACTTGGGTATCATTTGTTTGAATCTTTAGGTATTACTGATCTAAAAGTTCATATTAATTCTGTTGGTTGTAAAGTAGCTCGTCCAGTGATTGAAGAAATGGTTAAGCAGTTTTTATCCAATAACCTTTCTAAGTTACCACCATACATCCAAGAAAAGTTTCATGAGAATCCGTTACGAATACTTGATTCAAAAGATGAGTCTGTTCAAGCATATATTGCTGGGATGCCAGACATTAAAGCAGCCTTAACCCAAGAGTCAAAAGATCATTTTTTTAGTGTTCTACAACATTTAGACGAATTGCAGATTCCATATGAGGTTACCAATACTTTGGTTCGTGGTCTTGAATATTATACTGAAACTGTATTTGAAATTGTATCTGATCATTTGGGTGCTCAGAGTACTGTTTGTGGTGGTGGTCGTTATAATAATCTAACGAATGAATTGGGTGGACCCACTTTACCAGCGTTTGGTTTTGGATTTGGTATTGAACGAACGGTTATGTTACTTGATCATATTAAAAAAGAGTTTTCTATCTCTATTGATGTTTATTTTATTCCTTTGGATACGTTATCTAGGGATATTCTATTTTATGTAATGAATCGATTGAGAGGGTATAATATTTCGTGTGAAATTGGTTATACCGACCAATTAAAATCACAATTAAAAAAAGCAAATAAACTCAATGCAAAGCGTGTTGTTATTGTTGGTGAAGATGAACGAGAGTCTAAACGTGCTCAATACAAGGATATGCTTAACAGAAGTCAAGAAGATGTTCCGATTGATCAATTGGTTGATGTTATTTTAAATGATTTTACAGTCAATGAAATGCCATCCACATGACATTTTCATTAATTCCAGCAATTGATATTATTGATGGTCAGTTGGTTCGATTATATCAAGGCGATTATAATCAACAAACGAATTATGAACAAAGCCCGTTTGATATGGCCCTCTATTACCGGTCGTTAGGGTTTACTCATATTCATGTTGTTGACTTAAATGGCGCTAAGGAAGGTTCATTGGTTAATTTATCAGTGATTGAAACATTAGCAAACATTGAGGGGTTAACAATACAAGTTGGTGGTGGGGTAAGAACAAAGGCTCACCTAAATTCTTTAATCAGTGCTGGTGCTGACGCTGTTATTATTGGATCTCTTTTTGTTGAGAAATTTGAATTTGCCAATGAATTAGCTACGATGTTTCCACATCAAGTTATTGCAGGGTTAGATGTGCAAGACGGTCAGCTCGCTACTCATGGATGGACGCAACAATCGAAGATTTCCATAACAGACATGTTGTCGACATTGGATTCAACTCCCCTTCGATCCATTGTTACAACTGATATTTATAAAGATGGAACATTTGATGGCTTAAACCTTGATTTATATCAATGGATGTCTCTGCAAACACGTCATTCCATTATAGCTTCTGGCGGGGTGTCGTCAATTCAAGATGTTTTAGATTTGAAGCAATTACAATTAGCCAATGTTTCTGCTTGCATTGTTGGCAAAGCGATTATTGAAGGTAAGATATCTGAAGATGAAATAAAACAAATGTTATGAATATTTTACTTTTATTTGGTATTACTTTTTTTATAACGATCGTGATTAGCTTTTTATTTGTACGATTACGATTGCCACAAGTTATTGGTTATATTTTGGTTGGTATCTTTTTGGGGGTATCTGGTATTAAACTTTTTGATTCTGACGGTGTTCAAAACTTGATGATGCTTACTTACTTTGCTTTAGCTATGATCGGCTTTACAATAGGTGGCGAATTGCGTTGGGCAAGAATTAAGCGTTTTGGAACATCCATATTAATGATTACATTTTTTGAATCTGCTTTTTCTTGCATTGCTGTTTTTATTGCTATTTACTTTTTGACGTTTAATTTACCCTTGGCTTTACTGTTAGGGGGCTTGGCTTGTGCGACTGCGCCAGGTGGTACAACCAATGTTATTCAAGAATACAAAGCGCGTGGGCAATTAACGTCAACATTATATGGTGTTGTGGGTGCAGATGATGCTTTAGCAATTATTATTTTTTCAATTCTTTCGGGAATTGCAAAACTATTTATTGGGGTGTCGGAATCCATTAATGCCATGTCTATTTTTTTACATATTTTGACTGATATCGGAGGCGGTATTCTTCTTGGGTTTATCTTGGGTATTATTGTATCTTTTTGGATGCTTTATGTTCGAAGTTTAGACGTTCGACATTTAATTACGTTGACGTCGATTTTTATTTGTTCAGGATTGTCCATTTATTTAAACTTTTCATTAATTTTATCTACCATGGTTATGGGCATTGTTATTGCAAACATAAGGCCACATCGCTCTCGGTCTTGTTTTGTATCCTTACAGTCCATTTCTACGCCACTTTACATGCTATTTTTTGTTCTTATTGGTGCTCGATTGGACTTTAAGTTGCTATTAACTATGGGGGCGGTTGGTATTATTTATTTTATATTTCGATTAT
>MDTB01007103.1_pt1 | contig 11494 bp, 11 predicted proteins | sample 811161 | NCBI WGS metagenome assembly MDTB01 (sample SAMN05326650, study PRJNA326480) | marine metagenome | isolation source: seawater | place: Mediterranean Sea | collected 2009
CGCAAGCTGAAGGTTGGTGTGGATTGAGATGAACCACCCCAGGTTCTAGTGGAGGACTCCTTTACATTGTTCCTTGAAGATGATTGCAAAATTATTTTCAATGTAGAAATTCTAAAAATATCCCCATAAGTTTTATCCTGGCAATGTCATTCCCAGCTTATTGAGGAGCAATGATTCGCGTCTTTGCTTGATCTGTCGATTTCTGATTGACACCTTCGGATCAATGAATGGAATGGAAAAGACGGCAATCGGTGCATCACCAAAGCGTCGCGGCCATGGTCAGGGTCTGGGCCATGGGGCCAACATCATGGACACGCACGATGGCGGCACCAGCCTGTGCGCAGCGACAGGCCACCGCTGCGGTTCCCCAGATGCGAGCTCGCGGCTTCGGCTGATTCAGCACAGCACCGATGAAGCGTTTTCGGGATGGACCAATTAACAGGGGAAATCCGTCCGTTTTGAGCTGCTCGAGCCCTTTCAGAAGGGCAAGATTCTGCTCCTGAGTCTTGGCGAAGCCCAGGCCCGGATCCCAGATGATCCGGTCGTGTTTCACGCCGGCGCGGATGGCGGCATCGGTGCGTTCCAGCAGTCCGTTGCGCACGTCTTGCACCACGTCGTCGTAGGCGGTGAGCTGATCCATCGTTTGACTGGTCCCGCGGCTGTGCATCAACACCACAGGGCAGCCAGCAGCGGCAACCAGGGGAAGCATGGCGGGGTCGCGACGACCGCCGCTGACGTCGTTGATCCAGTCCGCTCCAGCTTCGAGCGCAGCCTCTGCCACAGGTGCCAGAAAGGTGTCCACGGAGATCAGAGCCTCTGGACACTGCCTGCGGATCTCCCGGAGTGGCGCGAGCAAGCGTTTCTGCTCCTCCACAGCACCGACTTCATCGGCGCCAGGGCGAGTGCTTTGAGCACCGAGATCGAGGACATCCGCACCCTGGCTGAGCTGCAGCCGGGCCTGGGCGACGGCACGATCGCTGCGCAGGTGGCGGCCTCCATCGCTGAAGGAGTCCGGGGTGATGTTGATCACCCCCATCACCGCGGTGCGATGGCCCCAGCCTTCAGGCCAGCGCCTGGATTCAGAGGGGCTGGTAGTTGGCAATCCTGGCAAAACCATCCGGCTTCAATGAAGCTCCGCCGACCAGAACACCGTCGATATCGCTCATGTGCATCAACTCATCGATGTTGGCCGGTTTCACGGAGCCGCCGTACTGAACAATCAGGTCTGTGGCGCCCACCCAACTGCGGATCAGTCCGCAGATCCGATTGGCTTCTGCTGCCTCGCAGGTTTTACCGGTGCCGATGGCCCAGATCGGTTCGTAAGCCACCACCAACTTGCTGGGATCCAGTCCTTCCAGTCCCTGCTCGATCTGACGTCGAATCACCCGCTCAGCTTCGCCGCGTTCCCGCTGTTCATCACTTTCACCAACGCAGACAATCGGGATCAGGCCGTTGTTCTGAGAGCAGCGAGCGCGGTGGTTGATCTGTTCGTCGCTCTCACTGAAGTATTTGCGCGGTTCGCTGTGGCCAACAATCGTGTACGTCACCTTGTGCTCCAGCAGCATCTCGGTTGAGATCTCACCGGTGAAGGCGCCATGGGGCTGCCAGTGAACGTTCTGACTGGCCAGTTCCACGCGGCTGTCGACGATCAGATCCGCCATCGCATTCAGTGCCGTGAACGGCGGGGCCAGCACAACCTCCCTGTCGTCCGGCGTCTCTGCGAGCAGCGGCAGGAATTCAGCCATGTAATCCCTGGCCTGGGCACAGGTCATGTGCATCTTCCAGTTGCCAGCAATCACCGGTCTGCGCACACTCAAATCCTCTGCAGAACTGCGGGCTAACTTACGGCTTGATCGTTGTTCACTCTCGAACAACGGCTTCTTCTCCCGCCAACGTCACCCGATCCCCCGGGTTGAGCTGCCGTCCTCGCCGGGTTTCCACTGCACCATTCACCTGAACAGCTCCGGCCTGGATCTGATGTTTGGCCTCTCCGCCGGTGCTCACCCATCCCTGCCATTTGAGGAACTGATCCAGCTTCATCACAACGGCTTGTCAGGGCTTCATTGATACTGTGCCGCCATGCTGAGACCCTCCCAGGCCGGCTTCCGGCGCCTTCTGCCGCTGTTGCGTCCCCACTTGCGTCAGCTTCTCTGGGGCGGACTCTGCATGCTGATTTACGTCGGCAGTTTTCCACTCCTGGTCCATCTGGCCGGGCAGTTGTTCCCCTCGCTTGGGTCCGGGGATCTCGTCAGGGTGCTGCAGTTGATCGGGATCGCCCTGATCATTTTTTCCGTGCAGAAGCTGGCCCAGTTCGGGCAGGACTCCCTGCTGGCCGGGCCGGCGCTTCAGGTGAGTCAGAAACTCCGCGGGGATTTGTTCCGAACGTTGCAGACCGTTGAGCTGGGTGCTCTCGAGAAGCTTTCAGCGGGGGATCTCACCTACCGGCTGACCGAAGACGCCGATCGTGTCAGCGAGGTGCTCTACAAAACCATCCACGACACCCTGCCGAGTGTTCTGCAGCTGCTGGCCGTGCTCGCCACGATGCTCTGGCTGGATTGGAAGCTGACCTTCGCGATCCTGGCGTTGGCTCCCGTCATCGTCTGGCTGATCAGCCTGTTCGGTGCCCGAGTGATGACCGCAACCGAGCGGAGCCAGAAGAAGGTGAGTGAACTGGCGGGTTTGCTTGGAGAAGCGATTGAAGGATTGCCTCTGGTGCGTGCTTTCGCGGCAGAACCCTGGCTGCAGGACCGCTTTGAGCAGGAAATCGACCAGCACCGGCGGGCCCGTCACCGCACGTACAGCCTCATAGCGCTTCAGCATCCTGTGGTGGGGATCATTGAAGTGGTGGGTCTGTTTGCCGTGCTCGCACTCGGCGCGGCCCGCATTCAAACCGGCGATCTGGACATCGCCGGTTTGAGCAGTTATTTGACGGGCCTGATCGTGCTGATCGATCCGATCGCCCACGTCACCAACAATTTCAATGAGTTCCAGCAGGGGCAGGCTTCCCTGCGGCGCCTTCGTCAGATCGAACGGGAGCCCCAGGAGCCCGCTGATCCGGTGGATGCAGTGCCCCTCGGCACCCTTCGAGGTGATCTTGCACTCGAGGGTGTGTCCTTCGGTTATGACCCCTCCCAACCTGTGCTTCAAAAGCTGGATCTGCAGGTTCGGGCTGGTGAAGTTCTGGCGTTGGTGGGCCCCTCCGGTGCCGGAAAAAGCACCCTGTTTTCGTTGCTGCTGCGCTTCAACACCGTGCAGAACGGCCGCATTCTTCTGGATGGATGTGATCTCAGTCGATTGCGGGCGAGGGAACTGCGCCGACAGGTGGCACTGGTGCCCCAGCGCACCACGGTGTTCTCCGGGACCATCTCCGAGGCGATCCGTTTCGGGCGTGAGGCCAGTGATGCTGAGGTGATCGAGGCGGCGCATCTGGCCAATGCGGATGCTTTCATCCGCTCCCTGCCTGACGGATACGCAACGCAACTCGAGGAGCGTGGCACCAATGTTTCAGGGGGACAGCTCCAGCGCATTGCGATTGCCCGTGCAGTCCTGGGCAATCCAGCGCTGCTGCTCCTGGATGAAGCCACAAGTGCCCTGGATGCGGAGGCGGAAGCGGCGGTGCAGCTCGGCCTGAGGCAAGCGATGGCCGGCCGCACGGTGCTCGTGATTGCCCACCGCCTCGCCACGGTTCAGGAAGCGGATCAGATCGTTGTGCTGGAGAAGGGTTCCATCGTTGACCGCGGTAGCCATGACAGCCTCATGCAGCGAGGTGGCCGCTATCGGGAGCTCTGCGAACGGCAGTTCATTCGCGATCTGCAGAACGGGTAAATCCACCTACGATTCAAGCGCCGGTTCCGAACCATCCCGGCCGTGATCGATGACTGACTCCGCAGCCAACACCTCCAACCCTGTGCTCACGTTTGAGGGAAAGCGATATGACCTCAACACTCTTCCCGACGAGATGAAAGAGCTGGTTCGCGGGATGCAGGTTGCTGATGCTCAGCTGCGCATGCATGAGGACACGCTCAAGGTCCTCGCTGTTGGGCGTCAAAGCCTGGCCATGCAGTTGAACGAGAAGCTTCAGGGCGTCACTCCTCTGCCTGAAGGTCAGGGCTGATTGCTGTTCAGTGGCATCAAAAAAGGGGGGCAATGCCCCCCTTTTTTGATGCCTGATCTGTGTTGATCAGTCGCTGCCGAATTTGTAGTTGCGGGTGAGTTTGAACACCGTTCCCGACAGCAGTAGCAGGGCCACAAGGTTCGGCAAGGCCATCAGACCATTCAGGGTGTCAGCGACTCCCCAGACAGCACCACTGGTGCCGGCGATTGATGCGAACACCACCATGGCAACCCAGAGAAGGCGGAACGGAAGGATCGCGCTGGTTCCAAAGAGATAGGTCGTGCAGCGTTCGCCGTAGAAACTCCATCCGAGAACGGTGGTGAAGGCGAACACCACCAATCCGATGGTCACCACGATTCCGCTTCCTGGAAGTCCGCTGTTGAAGGCTGCGATGGACAGATTTGAGCCACTCAGTTCGTTGGTGCCATCGATCAACGCCTTCCCTGTGGTGGTGATGATCACCAGGGCCGTCATGGTGCAGATGATGATGGTGTCGATAAACGTGCCGAGCATGGCCACGGTGCCTTGACGGACCGGGTCATTGGTGTTGGCCGCGGCGTGGGCGATCGGGGCACTGCCCAGGCCGGCTTCATTGGAGAAAATGCCTCGCTTGAAGCCCATCAGCACCACTTGGCCAAAGGCGCCACCTGCCGCAGCTTCTCCTGAAAAGGCGTTGGTCACGATCATGGCGAAGGCTGCGGGGACGCCGTCGATGTTGAGGACCAGCACGATCAGGCAAGCCAGCACATAGAGCAGAGACATCACCGGGACGATTGCCGAAGCTGCCTGGGCGATCCGTTTGATGCCTCCGATGATCACGGAGAACACCAGAACTCCGAGCACGACTCCTGTGACCACCCTTGGAATCCCGGCTGCCTCAAGTGCCGAGGAAACCTCGAAGACCTGAACGCCGTTGCCGATTCCAAATCCGGCGAGCATGCCGAACAGGGCGAACAGCCCCGCCAGCCAGCTCCACCGACTTCCAAGGCCATTGCGGATGTAGTACATCGGGCCTCCGACATGGTTGCCCTTGTCATCGGTCTCACGGAACTGCACCGCAAGGACCGCTTCGGCGTACTTGGTGGCGATGCCGAAGATGGCAATCATCCACATCCAGAACACCGCTCCAGGACCGCCAACGGCAATCGCTCCGGCGACGCCGGCGATGTTTCCGGTGCCGATGGTGGCCGAGAGGGAGGTCATCAAGGCCTGAAACGGTGAGATCTCCCCTTCGTTCAGGCCATCGGCGGGATTCAGCATCATCCGCACGCCGTAAATCAGTCGTCGCAACGGCATGAAGCTCAGGCCAAGCATGAGCACCACGCCAGTGATGGCGATCAAACTGACGGTTGGCCAGCCCCAAACCAGGCTGTTGATCGGCCCGTTGATGGTCTGAACCGCTTCATTGAAGGAATCCATCTCGGCAAGCCTGATCTTCCGGAGATGGTGTCACAGGCGTCCAGTCAGAGCAAACGATTTAGAGCGTTTCCAGTGCTTCGAAGTGGAAGGTCTGACATCCGCCCTCCTGATCACCGTGAGCGTCTGTTTCGATCACGCGCTTTTGCAACACCCAGGGCCCGCCATCAGGCAGGGGCGCAAATGTATCCGTGAACGTGTTGCGGCCGCCGCGCGTCTCCCCTGAAGCGGGGTCGGCGTACTGACTGGTGTAGGTGTGGCTGAGGTATCCGGCACCGGTGTGGGTGACCTCGGTGGTGAAGATCGTCACCACCGTTCCGTGGATGTGACGGTGCACCATCGTCACCACATCGTCCTTGATGCGATAGCGGTCGCCTTCGCCCTTGCCGCCCACGATCACCTCGGTCCCAACGGCGTCGGTGTCCCCAGCGGTGAAGGTGTTCTGGCCATGGGTCTGCTCGAAACTGCGGCGGACCCGATGGATGGCCACCTCCCAAAGTTGGGAGTTGATCGCTTTCAACACCTCTTCGTCGTCTATTCCTTCAACGGTCGCCTTCAGATCGGCTCCCACCTGAAAGGTGCCTTCAACCGATCGATCCCCCTGTTCCCAGATGCAGCGACCGCGGTAGCCAGAGAATCCCGGTGCCCAGGTGTAGCGGTTCTCGTAGGCCCGTTGAAATGCATCGCGGCAATCGCTGCCGGGGGCAAGAGTGGCTGTCGCAGAAGGGCTGGCTGAAGCGGTCAAGTCTGATCAGCAGTGACCTCAACCCTACCGATCAGATCGTTTGGGCATGGATGTCCTGCAGGGCATGAATGCTCAGGGTCGTCTGTTGCTGCAGGGCCGAGATCGCTTCCACTGCGGCCCTAGCGCCGGCCAGGGTCGTGACGGTGGGAACCGCGTAATCCAGGGCTGCCCTGCGCAGATATTTGTCGTCATGGGCGGCCTGACGACCGATCGGCGTGTTGATCACCAGCTGAACCCGATTCGAACGAATCAGATCTTCGATGTTCGGGCGTCCTTCATGAACCTTCAGCACCGGCTGAACGGTCAGTCCCGCCTCGGCAAGAGCACGGGCTGTGCCCGTGGTGGCCATCACGTCAAAGCCCAGTTCGATCAGGCGGGCCGCCACAGGCACCAGAGCTGGTTTGTCCCGGTCGTGGGTGGACAGGAAAATGCTCCCTTGGGTCGGCAAAGCCTCCCCTGCTCCAAGTTCCGCCTTCGCGTAAGCCATGCCGAAACTGCTGGCGGAACCCATCACCTCGCCGGTGGAACGCATCTCTGGACCGAGCACGCTGTCGGCTCCAGGAAACCGTCGGAAGGGCAGAACGGCCTCTTTGATCGCCTGAAGCGGCGGTTTGGGCTCCTCCAGAAGACCCACTTCAGCGAGGGTTTCGCCGGCCATCACTCGGGTGGCGAACCGCGCCAGTGGTCGGCCTGTGGCCTTGGCCACAAAAGGCACCGTGCGCGATGCTCGTGGGTTGGCTTCGATGATGAACACAACCTCACGGCCTTCAGCGTCCCGTTGCACGGCGAATTGCAGGTTGATCAACCCCTGCACTTTCAAGGCGACAGCCAGGGCTTCACTCCAGGCGCGGATGGTGCTGAGGGCCTCCTCTCCGAGCGACACGGCGGGCAGGCAACAGGCTGAATCCCCGGAATGAATGCCGGCTGGTTCGATGTGTTCCATCAGACCGCCGATCACCACATCACCGTTGCGGTCACAGAGGGCATCGACATCCACCTCGGTGGCATTCTCGAGGTACTGGTCGATCAGCACAGGGTGATCAGGCTCAACCTGAACCGCTTCACGCATGTAGCGATTCAACTCGTCTTCGTCGAAGACCACCTCCATGGCCCGACCACCAAGCACGTAGGAGGGACGCACCACCACCGGGTAACCGACGTTATCCGCCACATGTCGTGCTTCCTCTTCGCTGCGGGCAAGCCCGTGACGCGGTTGTCGGATGGCGAGATCCTCGAGGATGGCTTCAAATTGCTCTCGGTCCTCAGCGCGGTCGATCGATTCCGGTGAAGTGCCCCAGATGTGGGTGCCGGTGGCACGACCCTCATCGCTCTCGAGCCAGCGCAGCAGAGGAATCGCCAGTTTCAAGGGCGTCTGGCCGCCGAACTGAACCACCACTCCATCGGGCTGCTCTGCTTCGATCACATTGAGAACGTCCTCGAGGGTGAGCGGCTCGAAGTAGAGGCTGTCGCTGGTGTCGTAGTCCGTGGACACCGTCTCGGGATTGCTGTTCATCATCACGGTGGTGATCCCCTGGTCCTGGGCCGCGAATGAGGCGTGACAACAGCAGTAGTCGAATTCGATGCCCTGACCGATCCGGTTGGGGCCACCGCCAAGGATCATCATCTTGCGACCTGCCTTGCTGGGGCTGACCTCTGTGGCTGGTGGCAGGGTGATCAGGCTGCCGTCCTCGCTCAGCTTCTGCAGCGGTTTCTCATAGGTGGAGTAGTGATATGGCGTGGTTGACGCGAACTCGGCGGCACAGGTGTCCACTGTTTTGAATACTGCTTGGATCCCCAGGCTCAAGCGCTGTCGACGCACGTTCAGTTCGGTGCAGCCGGTCGCTTTGGCGATCTGGCGGTCGGAGAAGCCCAGTTGTTTCAGCCGGAACAGATCGTTCTTGCTCAGTTGATCGAGGCTGCGCCCCTGCAGCAGCTCCTGTTCGGTGTTGATCAGAACCCGCAGCTTCGCCAGGAACCAGGGATCGATGCTGCTCAGCTGATGGATCTGCTCATCGGATCGTCCGCTTTGCATGGCGCTGCGCACCGTCAGGATTCGTTCCGGTGACGGTGTGCGCAGCAAGCGATCGATCTCACTGTCGGTCAGCTCATGGTCGGGATCAGTGGACTCCCAGCCGGCAAGCCCGGTCTCCAGGGAGCGCAGAGCCTTCTGGAAGGATTCCTCGAAACAGCGTCCGATGGCCATCGCTTCACCGACGGATTTCATCGATGTGGTGAGCACCGCTGGACTGCCACGGAACTTCTCGAAGGCGAAGCGGGGGATCTTCGTCACCACGTAATCAATCGTGGGTTCGAAACACGCCGGGGTCTTGCCGGTGATGTCGTTGATGATTTCGCCAAGGGTGTACCCCACGGCGAGGCGTGCAGCGATTTTGGCGATCGGAAATCCCGTCGCCTTGCTGGCCAGGGCCGAGGAGCGGCTCACCCGCGGATTCATCTCGATCACCACCACATCGCCGTTGCTGGGATTGATGGCGAATTGAATGTTGCTGCCGCCGGTGGCAACTCCGATCTCACGGATGATCGCAATCGATTGATCACGCAGCCGCTGGTACTCGCGGTCGGTGAGGGTTTGGGCTGGAGCCACCGTGATCGAGTCGCCGGTGTGAACCCCCATCGGATCGAGGTTTTCGATGCTGCAGACGATCACGACGTTGTCCGCCAGATCGCGCATCACCTCCAGCTCGAATTCCTTCCAGCCCAGGAGGGACTGTTCGATCAGGATCTGGGAGACAGGGCTGGCCTCAAGACCGCTCTTGCAGATGGCGGCGTACTCCTCAGGGTTGTAGGCAATGCCGCCACCACTGCCTCCAAGGGTGAAAGCCGGCCGAATGATGCGCGGAAAACTGCCGATTGCAGCGCCGACAGCCTCCGCCTCCTCCAGTGTTGAAGCGATGCCGGATGGGCAGACCTTCACGCCGATGCGTTCCATGGCCTGCTTGAACAGCAGTCGGTCTTCCGCTTTCTGAATCGCGTTCAGATCCGCACCGATCAGCTCAACCGAAAACCGTTCGAGCGTTCCGTTTTCAGCCAGTTCAACCGCCAGGTTCAGTGCGGTCTGGCCGCCCATGGTGGGCAGCAGCGCATCGGGGCGCTCGGTCTCGATCACCTGGGTGACCACATCCGCTGTCAGCGGTTCGATGTAGGTGCGATCCGCCATGCCCGGGTCGGTCATGATCGACGCCGGATTGGAGTTCACGAGGATCACCTCGAAACCCTCCGCTCGCAGGGCTTTGCAGGCCTGGGTCCCCGAGTAATCGAATTCACAGGCCTGGCCGATCACGATCGGCCCAGACCCCAGCAGCAGGATTCGACGCAGATCGGTCCGCCGGGGCATGGGCAGCGATGTGTAGCCAAACCCGATCAGCTTCCCACGCAGCAGTGTCCGAACCTGCGCATGGACGGTTCCGACGCGGAGGCTCGCTACCGTAAAGGCATTGTGGGATTGCGGAAACGATGAGTGAGCTCCAGCGCCTCAAGGGGCTGCTGCCACCAGAGATGCAGAGCTGGGTCTTCGTTGAATCCGCCGCAGCTGTCGATCCTCCGTTGATCACCTTGGAGGAAATCGGCCGAGATGAAGTGGAGATCCAGGTGGATCTCGATCAATGGGATCAGTTTGCGCTTGATCACCGCAACCTTTTGTTCTGGCATGAGGTTGGTCGCATTCAGAACGACACCATTCCCCGCGATGGTTGGGAAATGGCTGCCCTGGCGATCGGTCTTGGTGGTGCGATCGGTGAACTCTGGGTCCAGGACGGCCTTCTCCTGTTCATGGCTCTGGGTCTCTCAGGCTTTGCCGGTTATCGGCTCTATCTGAAAAACAACTCGGAGAAGCGCCTGCAGGATGCGATCACGGCCGATGAACGCGCCATCGATCTGGCCTGCCGCTTCGGGTACAGCGTGCCGAATGCTTATCGAAGCCTTGGCGGCGCGCTCAAGGAATTGACGGAGCAGACCCGCAAAAAGCGCAAGCGCGGTTTTTACGAAGATCGGCTTGAAGCGCTGAGGAAGAGCGCCAGCAAAGCGAGGGCAGAAATGGCGCAACAGGAGGGTTCTCGCAGTTCCGTTACCAGCGAAAATGTCTATGGATAGCGTCAAGTTGGCCGAGCTGGCCGCTGATGCCTGCGACGACCGCAAGGCGAGTGACATCCGTTTGATTCGCGTTGACGAGGTGTCGAGCCTCGCGGATTGGTTGGTGATTGCCGGTGGACAGTCCGATGTGCAGGTTCGGGCGATCGCAGGGTCTGTGGAGGATCGTCTTGAGCTGGAAGCGGAGCGGCTGCCGCTGCGCAAGGAAGGCATCAACGAGGGGCGTTGGGCCCTTCTCGATTACGGCGACTTGATCGTTCATGTTCTGCAGCCGACGGAACGCGGTTACTACGACCTCGAAGCGTTCTGGAGTCACGGTGAGAGCCGTCCGTTTCTAACTTCAGGCTGATTGCGGCCCTACAGCCATGGCCGAGACCGTGTCCTGTCCAGTTCCGCCCGAGCAACGCCCCCTCGAGGAGTTTCAGCAGCTGAGCGAATCCTGGTTTTTTTCGTGGCCAACCGGTGTTTCATCCAGCCTGCGCAGGAGCCTGCTGATCAGCTGGTTCCTGATGTTTCCGTTCAGTGCCCTGGTGGCGAGCGGGAGCTGGACCCTGCGTCTGGATCCGCCACGCCTGATCGCTTCCGCAGCCGTGGCCTCCCTGGTGCTGCCTCTGCTGCTGTTGATGCGTCAGTGGTTGGGATGGACCTATGTGATGAAGCGGCTGCTGGCTGAATGCGTCGATTACGAGGAATCCGGTTGGTATGACGGCCAGACCTGGGAGAAGCCGCTTTCCTGGAGGGAGCGGGACCTGCTGGTGGCACGGCATGAGGTGAGGCCGATCCTGAGCCGGCTGGCGCGTGCCATGGCGTTGTCCGCAGGCTTGATGCTGGGCGGCGCGAGCCTCTGTCAGGCTCTCTGAAACGAGGACACATCGAGGATGGCTCTCGCCTCAGGGTTCAACGCTGGGTCCCGATCAGGCACTCCGCCTCTCGAAGTCACCCTGAAGCGTGGCTGCATCAGTGAATCCATGCACCGGGTGCATGCCGTGGTGTGTGACGGGCGAGGGCGTGTGCTGATGTGTGCTGGAGATCCAGGGTTTGAAACCTTCATCCGCTCGGCTCTCAAACCGTTTCAGGCGCTCCCATTCATCAGCAGTGGTGCCGCTGCACAG
>MDTB01169069.1_pt1 | contig 11491 bp, 10 predicted proteins | sample 811161 | NCBI WGS metagenome assembly MDTB01 (sample SAMN05326650, study PRJNA326480) | marine metagenome | isolation source: seawater | place: Mediterranean Sea | collected 2009
ATGGTAGGTCAAAGTTGGGAAAATCCAACACATTGGTATGATACAAATGTCTTAGGGACTATAAATTTTTTAAATCAGATTAAAAAATTAAAAACTATAAAAAAATACGTACATGTTTCAACACCTGAGGTCTATGGCTCAACGCAAAAGAATTTAAAAGAAAGTAGGTCATATTTTCCTAGCACTCCATACGCAATATCCAGAGCTGCTTGCGATATGCATTTATATAGTTTGTTTAAGAATTATAAATTTCCTGTAATTTTTACTAGAGCTGCAAATGTATATGGTCCAGGACAACAATTATATAGAATTGTTCCAAAAGCTATATTGTCTTTAAAATTAAATAGAAAACTTTATCTCGATGGAGGGGGAAAATCAAAAAGATCATTTATTTATATAACAGATGTGTGTAAAGCTACTTACAAACTTTGTCAAAAGTCAGTAAATGGGGAAATTTATCACATATCAACATCAAAACTTATTAGCATCAAAGATTTAGTTGAAATGATTTTTAAATTAAAAAAAATTTCATCTAAAAACTACGTGATGATTTCTTCAGACAGAATTGGAAAAGATAATCTTTATTCATTAAGTTCTAGAAAGATTGAAAAAGAAATTAAATGGAAACCTAAAATTGGATTAAAGGAAGGTTTGTCAAAAACGCTAGAATGGGTAGATAAAAATATCTCTATTTTAAAAGCTCAACCAGATAAGTATATACACAAAAAATGAAAATTTTTATTACAGGTGGATGTGGCTATGTTGGAACTTTATTAACTAAAGCACTTTTATCTGATGGTCATGATTTGATAGTTTTAGATACTCAGTGGTTTGGAAATTTTTTAGATAATCATCCTAATTTAAAAATTATTAAAGGAAATGTTCAGAATTTAAACAAAATAGATTTAAAAGGTATAGATACTGTTATTCATTTAGCTAACATAGCAAATGATCCCGGTGTTGAGCTTAACCAAACTTTGTCCTGGGAAGTTAACACTTTAGTTTCTCAACAATTAGCTGAAAAAGCGATAGCTGGTGGTGTCAAACAATTTATTTATGCAAGTTCAGGTAGTGTCTATGGAGTTAAAGATGAGGCTGAGGTTACTGAAGATTTATCATTGGTTCCAATATCTGCGTACAATAAAACAAAAATGGTTTCTGAACGTGTCTTATATAGTTATAGAGACCATTTAAAAGTTCACTGTATTAGACCAGCTACTGTGTGTGGGTATTCTCCAAGGATGAGACTTGATGTGAGTGTAAACTTACTAACTATGCAAGCACTTCTAAATAAAAAAATAAAGGTATTCGGTGGAAATCAAACTAGACCAAATATTAATATTCATGACATGGTAAGAGTATACCAACATTTTTTGAATAAAGACAAAATCGATTCTGGGTTTTTTAATGCAGGTTTTGAAAATATTTCAATCTTAGATATCGCTAAAAAGGTACAAGAGAAAATCCCATCTGAGATAATAATTACTAGTTCAAATGATCCAAGATCATATAGGCAAAATTCTGATAAACTTTTAAAAACAGGATTTGAGCAAAAATTTAATATTTCAGATGCTATCGATGAAATTATCGAAAAATTTAATAGTGGAGTTTTATCAGATCAAGATATTTTTTATAATTTAAGAGTAATGAAAAAAATTTTATAGTTATAGCTAATAATTTTATGAAATTAAAAAAACTTTCAAATAAATTAAGATTTTCAATTATTAAGATGTCTAAAGAAACAAAGTCTCCACATCTAGCTTCCTCGTTATCTTGCATAGATATAATTGCTACTCTTTATAATTCAATTCTGAAAATTAATAAAAAAAATATTAATTCTAATTTAAGAGATAGATTTATTCTAAGCAAAGGACATGCAGCTGCTGCATTATATGTTGCGTTAGAGTATAAAAACATAATTACCAAAACAGAATTAAAATCATATACTAAAAAAGGCTCATTACTTGAAGAACACCCAAGTCCTAAATTAGCTGGAGTAGAAGCTGCAACAGGTTCACTTGGTCATGGTCTTTCCATAGGTTGTGGTATTGCACTCTCATCAAAGATAAGTAAAAAAAAATTTATGACTTATGTTCTTATGTCTGACGGAGAGTGTAATGAAGGTTCGGTTTGGGAGGCTGCTTTATTTGCATCAGCGAAAAAATTAAGTAATTTATGCGCTTTTGTCGATTATAATAAGTGGCAAGCTACTGGCAGAAGTGAGGATATACTTAAATTAGGCTCTTTAAAAAAAAAATTTTATGAATTTGGATGGCGTGTTTTAGAGATTGATGGTCATAATCATTTTTCAATTATCAGTGCTTGTAAAAAAGCAAATAGAGAGAGTTCTAAGCCAACAATAGTAATTGCAAATACAATTAAAGGTAAAGGAGTTTCATTTATGGAAAATGATAATAACTGGCATTACAGAATACCATCCAATGCAGAAGTGAAATTAGCTGAAAAAGAATTAAAAATTTAATGAGAAACGAATTTGCTAAAATTTTAACTGAGCTTGCGCTAAAAAAAAAAGATATTGTTTTATTGGCTGGAGATATAGGAAATAAATTATTTGATGATTTTAAGAAAAATAATCCAAAAAGATTTTATAACTGTGGTGTAGCAGAGGCCAATATGACTGGAGTTGCGTCTGGTCTGGCAGCTTCAGGTTTTAGGCCAATAACATACACAATAACGCCATTTAATACCGCGAGATGTTTTGAGCAAATAAGATTAGATATTTGTTATCCCAATTTACCAGTCATAATTGTTGGAACTGGATCTGGATTATCTTATGCATCCCTAGGAGCTACGCACCATTCAATGGAAGATATTTCTATTTTAAAAACTTTACCAAATCTTCAAATAATATGCCCAGGAGATCAAAAGGAAGTTAGAGAAGCTTTAATAAAAGCCTACGAAAGTAAAAGACCAACTTATATAAGACTTGGCAAAAAGGGAGAACCTTTGGTACATAAAAAAAAACCAAAATTTAAAATCGGCAAATCAATTTTTGTTAAAAGAGGTAGTGACTTATCGATACTAGGTGTTGGTAATGCCTTGTCAATTGCTAGTGAATGTGGACAAATTTTAAAAAGTAAAAAAATTAATTCTGATGTAATAAGTTTTCATACACCCAAACCAATTGACCATAAGTTACTGAAGAATCTTTTTAAATCTAAAAAATTAATAGTAGTCATAGAAGAACATGGGCTCATTGGTGGGGCAGGATCTGGAATTCTTGAATGGGCGAGTGATAATGGATTTGATGCAAGAAATATTTTAAGATTTGGGGGACCTGATAAATTTTTAACTGGATGTGGAAATCAGATTGAAGCTAGAAATTTAATTGGACTTACAGCTAAAAAGATAACCAATCTGGTAATTAAAAAATTAAAAAAAAAATGATTATCGGATTTGATTTTGATAATACTTTAATAAACTATACCAATTCATTTAAAAAACTAGCAAGAGAAAAAAAAATTGTTCCAGAGGAAATAAACAAAGATAAAATTTCTATAAGAAATTATTTAAGAGAACAAAATTTAGAGAAAGAGTGGACTATTTTACAAGGTGAAGTTTATGGAAATAATATTATGCAAGCAGAAATTTATGAGGGTGCTAAAGAAACTTTAAAATATTTATTAAAAAATAATATTAAAATTAGAATTATTAGTCATAAGACCCAATATCCTTATATTGGTGAAAAAGTTGATCTTCGATTATCTGCCAAAAAATGGTTAAAAAAAAAATTGTTAAATGAAATTTCTTGTTTGAATTTTTGTGAAGCTGATATTTTTTTTGAAAATACTATTGCTGAAAAAGTAAAAAAAATTAAAGATTTAGGATGTGATATTTATGTAGATGATTTACCCGAAATTTTAGATCTCTTACCCAATAAAACAGAAAAAATTTTATTCTCATCAATTCCAAATAATAATTATAAAGTTATGAAATCATGGTCAGAATTTAAAGATTTAATCAATTTAAAATGAGTAAAAATTTACCTAAAAAAGCAAATTTTTTTTTATCAAGTCTTGGATATAGTAAAATTAAAAACATTAAAGAAATTAAAGAAGGTAGAAATAGTCAAGTTTTTAAATTAAAAATTAATCAATATTATTTTCTTTTGAAAATTTATAAGGATAAAAAAAAACTTAGAATTAAGAGGGAAAAAATATTTTACAAATATCTTAATAAATCTAAAAATAATAAAACCGTAAAACCCATAGGTTTCAATACAAATCTTAATATGGCTTTATATCCATATATAAACGGTAAAAAAATTAAAAAAATTCAGAATAATTATATTAAAAAAATAGCAACTTTTATTAACCAAATAAATAAGAAAAATAACTTAGTTAAGTTACCTTACGCAATTGATGGAATTAAAAATAGAAAAGAACATATAAATCTTTGTGAAAAAAAAATAAATCAGATGAAAAAAATTAAAATTAATAGTGAAATAAAAAAAGATTTTTCTTTTTTTTTAAATTTTAGAATAATACCGAAATTTATAGAGTTAAAAAAATCTTTTTTTAATCAAGACACAAATTATCTATATAAAACTCGACTATTAAAAAATGAGATGATTATATCTCCCTCAGATTTTGGTTTTCATAATATAATTAAGTCAAAAAATAATTTGTTTTTTTTTGACTTTGAATATGCAGGACTTGATGACCCAGTTAAATTAATTTGTGATTTTTACTGTCAGCCAGAACAATCTTTAACTTCTTTGCAAAAAAAACAATTTATTAAAAATTTATCTTTTAAAAAACATTCTTCTAATCAATTGGAATTTTTAACAAAAATATTTTTACCTTTCCATATATTGAAGTGGTGCTGTATAATGCTTAATGAATTCAAAAATGAAATAAATAATTCTGATATAAAAAAACTTAAACTAAAAACTAAAATTATGAAAAAACAATTGAGCAAAGCAAAAATTTACTTTAACAAAAATTTTGAGAATAAATAAATGGAAATTGATTTTATTAGCATCTTACACAAAGCAACAAAAAGAGATTACTTGGCAAGGGTAAATGATAAAAAATATCCTAAGTTTAAAGCTGCAAAACTTGCAAAACAATGGGGTTACCATTATTGGGACGGTAGCAGAAAAATCAATTATGGTGGATACAAGTATATTCCAGGTAGATGGACTCCAGTTATTAAAAAATTATGTAAATTTTATAAATTAAAAAATAATGCCAAAATATTAGATGTGGGTTGTGGAAAAGGCTTTTTTTTAAAAGATCTCAAAGATTTTAATAGTTCTTTCAAGGTTCATGGCGTTGATATTTCAAGATATGCAAAAAAAAATTCACATCCAGATATAAAATCAAATATTACGGTATCAAATTCTAATAAACTTAAGTGGAAAAATAATTATTTTGATTTAGTTGTTTCTTTCAATACTTTACACAATTTATATAATTTTGATTTGTATAAATCTTTGACTGAAATAGAACGTGTTGCAAAAAAAAAATACATTTGTGTAGAAAGTTATAAAACTGAAATTCAAAAAATGAATCTATTATATTGGCAAGTAACATGCGAAGCATTTAATACGCCAAAAGAGTGGAAGTGGTGGTTTAAGAAGTCAAAATATAAGGGAGACTATTCTTTCATTTATTTTGATTAAAACTTTCTAATTAATGAAATATTTTTTTTTAATTTTTTTTAATTTAATAAAATTAATACCTTTATATTCCAACAGATTTATAAATTATATAAAAGTCATGATTTCATTTTTTTATATTAAAAATATTTTAAATGAAAAAAATAAAACATATTATTTGATTTATGACTTTGAGACTACAAATCCAACATTTGGTGAATACATCTGGTTTTTGGTTTTAGCAAAATATTTATCGCTTAAAAAAAAAAATATCCAAATTATAGTTATAAGTAATGTTTCCAAAAAAAGTCCTTTTAATCTTTTGAATAAAAAAAAAATTCATGAATTTAAAAAAGAATTACAAAAACTCACTTTTTTTTTCTTAAAAAAAAAATATATTGAATATTCAAATTTCAAAAAATTTAAATCAGATTTTAATTACAAAAAAGAAAATATATTATTTAGTTCTTTAGTTTTTAATAAATTACAAATATATGATTTTTTATTTAAATTAATTAATAAATTACTATTTAAAGAAAAAAATTCTTTTCTAAATAAAATAAAATTTACAAAAGAAAATGTAAAAATTTCAAAAAAATTAAAAAAAATAAAACCATATGTTTGTTGGAGTATTAGAAAAAATGATAAGTGGGGAAATTATAGCAATACAAAGGAAGAGATTGTTAAAATTGCTAATTATTTAAAAAGACAAAAGAAAAACTATCCTATTCTTATATTATCAGATAAAAAAACATGTATTTGGGCAAGAAAAATCTTAAAAAATTTTAGAAAAATTTTCTATTCTGACAAAATTGCAAATAATTTTGTCGAGTGTGCGATAGCAATTGTTCACTCGAAGTATTATTTTCAATACAAGGGTGGAGGAATTGTGTTTATTGCTTATTTATCAAATATACCATATAAAATAATAGGTATTCATCCACCTTTAGATACAAAATTTTCAAATAAAAAGTTTTTATCTTGGCAAAATGACAACCAGAAAAGAGTACATCATTATAAAGAGATTAGTTTATCAAAAATCTTAAAAGAAAAATTATGATTTATAAAAAAGAATTCAAAGCTTCATATTTAAATAAAACTAATGAAGATTTAAAAATATCAAATATTTTTTTTAATAATAAGCTTGAAAAAGGACAAGTGCTGGTAAAATTAAAGTATAGTGGTATTTGTGGTTCTCAATTAGGAGAAATTTCTGGCGTTAAAGGTAAAGATAGGTATTTACCACATTTACTTGGACACGAGGGATCCGGAGTAGTTGTAGATATAGGTCCTGGAGTTAAATATATAAAAAAAAGACAAAGTGTAATATTGCATTGGATGAAATCAACTGGAATTGATGCTGCTTCACCAAAGTATTTTCATAAAAATAAAACTTTAAATGCTGGTAAGGTTACTACATTTAATGAATATGCGATTGTCTCAGAGAACAGACTTACAAAAATTCCCAAAGGTTTAAGTTTTAAGAATGCAGTAGTCTTTGGATGCGCAATAACAACAGGTTATGGATCTGTGAATAATGATGCAAAAATTAAAAAAAATAAAAATATATTAGTACTTGGAGCTGGTGGAGTAGGTATTAGCTTGATTCAATCCTGTAAAATTAAAAACCCAAAAGAAATCGTAGTCGTAGATTTGCATCAATCAAAACTAAATTTTTCAAAAAAATTTGGAAGCACTAAAACAATTTTATACAAAAATAAATTAAATAATCTTAAATTTAAATTAAAAAATATCCTTAAAAAAAATGAAAAATTTGATTATTGTTTTGATACTACCGGAGATCCAAAATTGATAGAATTAGTCTATAATTTAATAGCAACAAATGCCAAATTAATTTTAATTGGTGTTCCGCATTATAAAAGCAAATTATCAATAAATACTTTGGGAATAAATTTAGGAAAACAAATAATTGGATCTAAAGGCGGTAATATTAATCCCCACATTGATATTAAAAAAATTTATAGACAGTTCAAAAATAATAACATTAATTTTTCTAAGTTTTATGAAAAAACATATAATATTGATCAAATTAATGAAGTAATAAACAAAATGAAATCAGGTAAATTATTGGGAAGACCTTTAATTAAATTTTAATATTCGTGAAAAATTGAATATGGAAAAATATATACTTAAACTTTTACTATAGCTTTATTTAAAAATTTACTTAATAACTGTTTGAGCAATTCTAAAAAACTTATCTTTTGTTACACAATTTTCGTTCCCTTCAGATCTTGCATGAATACCTGAAGCTATATGTGATAAAAAGGCACATTCTTTCAAAGTAAATCGGTTAGTTGAGTAGAAAAAAATAAATGATGAGAAAAATATATCACCACAACCAGTTGTATCTTTTGTATTAATAAAGATTGTTGGTATGTATTCAATTTTATTTTTATGACAAACATAACATCCTTTTGAACCCATAGTTACTATAAAGATTTCATAATTATTTAAAATTTTTTTGTTTAAAATAAGTAATTTTTTTACATCCTCACTTTTGTTTCTTAAACTTAATCTAAATTCTGTTTCATCTATACAAATGATTTTCCCTCCATTGTATTTAGAAATTAAATTATACCCAAAATTAGATGAGTTAGTTTGACAGTTAATGAATAGTTTTCTTTTATGTTTAGTTAAAAATTTAATTAAATCATTCGTAAAGTATCCATATCCATAGTCAAAGATTATTATATTATCAAAATTGGAAATAATATTTTTTATTTTTTTTATATATGCTGTATCAGCAGCACTGCTTAGTTTAAAAGTTTCATTATGATTAATTTGAAACAATTTATTTCTAACATAGTTATCTATGTATCTTTCTTTTACGATTATTTTTGTAGTTTTATTATTAATTTTATGAATGGTAGTTTTATTATCTACATGTTTTTCAAATATTTTTTTATTAAAAATATTATTAAAAAAAATAGTATCTACTTTCTCATAAAATTGATTTAAGAAATTTATTGGTAATATAATTCCTCCTCCATATTCTTTACTATTTATTATAGTAGAAGAAATTGCATTTGTTTTTTGTGATCTACCATTAACTGATACATTTGTATGTTTGTCTAGAATAGGTTCACCAATCACAAGATTTTTTAAATTATTTTTTGAAAATAAAATACTTTTAATTTTTTTCTGAAAGTTGTTAATATCTATTTTTTTTAAAAAACTTATTACTTTTTTATCTAAAAAATTGAATTGTTCATTTAGTATTTTACTTGAAGATTTTAGTTTTGACTCAGTAACTAAAAATTTTCCTCCAACTTTATGAATAGCACTTATTTCTTTTTTTAAATTATCATCAGGATTTTTGATTAAATCTTTATAATCTTTTCCTTTGATATAAAAATCTGGTTTAATTTTAATTATTTGTTTTACTGCTGTTTTCTCTTTGCTAATCACAACTTGATCAATATATTTTATGGATTTTAAGACTTTGATTCTTTCGTTGGTGGTAAAGGCGGGCCTATCAGCACCTTTGTTAACAAACTTATCTATGGTAACCGAAACAATTAATTTATCACATAATTTTTTTGCACTTTTAAAATATTCAATGTGCCCAATGTGCATAATATCAAAAACACCATGAACTAAACCGATTTTAACTTTTTTATAATTTGATTTGTTATTAATTTTTTTTAAATTGCTCACAAAACTATTTATTGATTAATTTACATACTAAATACTGGTGTTATATTGATAGAATATTTAAACTTCAAATATAAATTAAGAGTTCAATCGTGATATTTGTTGAATTAATAAAAAACTAATGATTTAAGCACAATTATTTAATAAATCATTTATTAAATCTGATTATGAATGAATACAATTTATAAAATTATATATTGTTTAACTAGTAAAGAAAAAAAATATACTACTTTTTTATTTTTAATAATTTTCTTTACAACAATATTGGAATTTTTTAGTTTTAGTTTATTTATTCCTGTATTAAGCAACATTTTTCAATCAGATAATATTAAATTCGAATTTTTAGATAATTTTATAAATTTCATAAATATATTTAATTTTAATAAATTTAGTTTTGTATTAGTTCTGTTACTTGTTTTTTATTTAGCTAAAAATTTTTTGCTTATTATTTTTACATGGTTTCAATACACATTTGTTAATGAAATTCTAGTTTCAAAGGCTAATCATTTGCTAACACTATATGTTAAACAAGACTATTTGTTTCACGCTAATACCAATGTTTCTGGGCTTATGAGAAATATAGAACATGAAGCAAATCAATTTCAAAATGCATTACTGCAATATACTCAGCTTGTAGCTGAAATTTCAATCTCCTTAGCTTTACTAAGTTTGCTAACTTTTACTGATGCAAAAGTAACATCAATATCACTTATAATATTTATATTTATAACAATATTTTTTTATAAATTTTATAAAAAAAAATTACTAAAAATTGGAGAGTCAAAAATTTATTTTAGTGACTTGATGATAAAAAATTTATTACAAGCATTTGGAGCAATCAAAGAAATTAAAGTATCAAATAAAGAATTATTTTTTTTAGGTAAATATAAAAATTCAATTAAAAATTATGCAAATTTTAATAGAGATGGCAGTTTTATAAATGCATGTCCAAGGATAGTTATAGAAGTTTTATTAGTAGTTTTAATTGTTATATCGATATCTGTTATGATGTATTACGAGTATACCTTTAATGATATAATTACAATTTTAATGTTGTTTGGTATCGCAGCATTTAGATTTATTCCATCAATAAATAGAATTGTATTTTCAATACAAACTCTTACCCAATTAAAACCATCTGTTGACTTAATTTTTAATGAATTTAAAAAATATGATAATAACTTAAATATAAAATTAAGAGAAGTAGAAAAAATAAAGTTTAATGACTCTATACATTTTAAAGATGTAACTTTCAATTATCCCAATCAAAAAAAATATATTTTTAAAAACTATTCAATAAAAATTAATAAAAATAGCATGATTGGTATTTCTGGTGAGACAGGTTCTGGTAAATCAACAGCACTAAATTTAATTCTAGGATTAATTAATCCTGTGAAAGGAAATATTTTTATCGATGATAAAAATTTATTAAAAGTTAAACAAGAATGGCAGTCAACAATTGGGTTTGTACCCCAATCTGTCTATTTATTAGATGAATCTATAGCAAAAAATATTGCATTTGGTATTAATGAGGAAAAAATAAATTTTGAAAAAATAAAAAAAATAATACAAGATTTAAATTTAAATGATTTGATAAATGATTCAGAACTTGGTTTAGAAACCTTAGTTGGTGAAAGAGGCGTCAGAATTTCTGGTGGTCAACTTCAAAGAATTGGAATAGCTAGAGCTCTTTATAAAGATCCAGATATTTTAGTGCTAGATGAGATTACATCTTCATTGGATGATGAAACGGAAGATAAAATAATGAGATTAATAGAGAATTTAAAAGGAAAAAAAACTATTATAATAATTTCACATAAAAAAAGATGTTTAGAAAATTGCGATCAAATAATTAATTTATAAAACTTTATTTATTTCTTTATCTATTTCTTTAATTATATTTTTATTTAGTAGTGTACTTAAGTCTTTAATCTTGTAATTTTTATTTTCTAAAATATCTCTAAGTAATCTTCGTAAAATTTTTCCACTTCTTGTTCTTGGCAATTCTTTTAAAAAAATAATTTTCTTTGGTATTGCATAAGATCCAAAATTATCATTTATCATTTTAACTATTTTTTTTTCCAGTATAGTTTTTTTTTTAAATTTTGTTCCCACAAACACATATAAAACAAATCCTTCTAATAAATCTTTTACGGCGACTGCTGCTGCTTCAGTGATATCTTTGCATTTTAA
>MDTB01053385.1_pt1 | contig 11490 bp, 13 predicted proteins | sample 811161 | NCBI WGS metagenome assembly MDTB01 (sample SAMN05326650, study PRJNA326480) | marine metagenome | isolation source: seawater | place: Mediterranean Sea | collected 2009
GCGGGGGTAGGATTTGAACCTACGACCTTCAGGTTATGAGCCTGACGAGCTACCAGACTGCTCCACCCCGCGTTAAAGTATTAATAAGTCTAAACACAGTTTCTATATAATAATATAATTTAATCAATTTAATTCCTTTTTAAATACATTCATAAAGAGCTTTAATGAGATTTCTTGCTCTTTTATCTCCAACCAAACTATTGGAAAATGAATTCATTGTATAAGCAACACCTATTCCGAGATCAGGATCCCCAAATGCAACTGAACCTCCAGAACCAGTATGTCCAAATGAGTTTTTATTTGTGCCAAATAAATCTCCACCATCGATTATAAATCCTACAGGGCTCCATTTTATTGGAAGTCGCATAATATAATCCATCCGATCACTTTCTATTTTAGTTACCTCGATCAGCGTCTTATTACTAATTAATGAATTTGAATTATTGTTTGTGTTTACAAAAGTGTCATAAATACGCGCTAAAGAATTTGCATTTGAATAACAGTTCAAAGATGGTATTTCACTAGTTTTCCACTGTTTAGTTTGATAAGTTTTAATACTCGAAGGTGGATTATTAAATGCTAAACTTACATATTTATCACTTTTATTTTTATACACTTTTTTACGTAAAGTATCCTCATAGATAGTAATTTCCGAAATCAATTGGTGGTACTCAACAGGAGTGCCAATAAATGCCAAAAGGTTTTCTTCACCTACTATTTCGTCTTTTAAATATTGTCCAAGCGATTTCCCAGTAATCTTTCTTACAAGTTCTCCACTAAGAAAACCTATGGTCTTTGCGTGATAACATGTTTCTTCTCTAAGCTTATGAAATGGTTTCTGTCTCGCTAAAAGTTTTGTGCAGTAATCCCAATCATATAGATCTTCTTCTTTCATTGATTTAACCCAACCATACAATCCAGCTTGATGAGATAGTAAATCTCTAATTAATATATTTTCCTTATTATTTGATTTAAACTCAGGCCAATATTTAGAAACTTTTTCATTTAGCTCGAGTAATCCCCTGTCTATAAGAATCGAAATACACATAGCTACCAAGCCTTTGCCAGTAGAGTGAACATTCACAATAGTATTTTTATTCCATTTCAGAGTTTTTTTCTTATTTCTATACCCACCATACAAATCTATAAGAGGTTGACCTTTTTTGTATACGGAAAAGGAGGCGCCTAACTCTGATCCTATTTCAAAACTTTTCTTAAATTCGTTGTAGACGCTCTCATATTTTTTATGAAAATAACCATTTATCATAATATATATTAATTGAATAAATTTACCTTTTTTTAAATCTCGAACCTATTTCTACATCTTTAAATATAATCTTTTGAGGAATCATATGTTTTTCTAAATTATTTTTTAAATAATTATTAAGTTTATTTAAATCAATATTTGTGTTTTTGTTTGATTGTACTTCTGCTTCAATATGCTGTCCTGTTATAGGATTATTTTTTATCAAAATTTTAGATTGTGCTATCCCATCATATTTTAATAAAATATTTTCAACCTGTGATTTCATAAATTTTAAGCCACCTACATTCACGATGTCACTATCCCTACCAACTATTCTTAGGTATCCATCTTCATCTTGCTCTACAATGTCTTTTGTGCAATACCAACCTTGGTCATCAAATGGTGAATTTGCATTTAAATAGCCCATCATTGAATATTTACTTCTGATATAAAGAACATTCTCATGAATTTTTACCTCTACACCCTCACCTCCAATTTTTATAAAAAGATCATTTCTTGCTCGATTTTTTACTCTTAGAACACAAAATTCAGAAAGACCATATGTCTGCCTAAAATTTACTTCTGGCAATAGTCTGCAAAGCTGATCTAAAGTATTTTCATCCATTAACTCTGTGCCATAAGTGATAATTTTAATGGATTTTGGCATTTTCTCTGGAATTGAACCACTTAACAGCAACATTCTTAAAAAAGTTGGAGTGGCAGGCAGTAATTCGACTTTATTTTTCTCACATACCTCTAATATACTTTTAACAGACCTTTCCTTTGGGGTTATGATTGTACCCCCATTAAATAATGTATGCATAAGTGTATTAATTCCACCCATATGGTCAAACATCAGAAAGTTTATTGTTTTGTAAGCTGGTCTTGGTGTTAAAAACCTTCTAAATAACAAAGAAACATCATGTAATATTGCTTTTGGCTTTCCTGTGGTTCCTGTAGAAAAAAAAACTAACCCTGCTTCATTTTTTTTTATAAGTTTTTTAATAAGATCATGTTGCCTTTTTTTAGCTCCTAATGACTTGATTTTATTATTTTCAATAATAAAATTTGCACTGGTCGACTCTATGTAAAAACTATAATCCGAGTTATTTTTTTTTGTAAGTGGAACTATAATTGCTTTCTTTTCTATTAAATAAAAAAAAAGTGAAATAGATACATCATCGTAATCTCCAACTAAAATTACAACATCCCCAGGTCTTATTTCTTCTAAATAATTAATTGAAATATTATTAATATCATTAAAATATAAGTGTTGATCACCATGTATTATGAATGATTGCCTCTTATTTTTCCATTGTTTCTCTATATGTGACAGTATTTTCATTTGACTAAGTATTGCAAAATTTCAATAGCAATTAGTAAATTACTAATTCCTAATATCTAAATCTTTCAGTGATCTTGGTACAAGTCTGTTTTTTTCTAAATTGCTATGACTTGGATAGAATATTTTTTTGCAGGCAGAAAAGTGAAAATGAACAACAAGACTCTTTCTAGATAATTCGCGGTTTTTAATCTCATAAGAGCCATGAAGAACATTTGAGAGCCATATCAAGCATTGCCCTTTTTTTAAAATGGGTGTTACTATTTCAAATTTATTAGAAGTTATCATTTTTTTTGCCCATTCTTCATATTTTGTATAACTTTCTTTAAATTCTTTCTCACTTTTAGGAATTTTAAGCCCAATTCTCTCAAAACTAAATAGTGGCATTTTGTGAGATCCCTTTGCTATTGAAAGGGGACCTGCATTAGGATGAATGTCTTCAAAAGCGATCCAAACTCCTGTAAGATACTTATGAGGAATGGAACCAAAATGAAATTCATCACTATGAAGAGGTTGTTCCGTTCCCTTTAGAAAATTAATAGTTGAAAAAGGAATGGGATCACTTTGATAACAATAACTTAAAATATCATTGAGTTTCTTATTAGTTGCAATTTTTTTAATTGATTTACTAAATTTCCATCCCTCAACAATTCTTGGACTATCATTATAATGATAAGCTGCAGAATTAGTCTTAAATTCATTTTTGCGAACAATCTCGTCAATATCTGCGTTTGCGAGATTAATATCTGCAGTATCAAGATCCAAGTCAACTACACAATAACCATCTTCGTTTAACTTTAATGCATATTCAGTGTATTCAGGATGATATTCATCCTTAATTAATTTTTTAAGATTAGGTTGCTCTACAAAAGGCAAATTTTCTCTAGAAATTGAATTCATGAGTTTGATTTATAACAGAATTTTGATAAATCATCAAAACTTTAGTTAAGCACCGCCGACTGCCATAACTTGCCCCGTTACACGTTTTGCACTATCTGATAAAAGCAAATTCACTATGTCAACAATATCATTTGGAAGCATTGTCTCATTAAATATCTGTTGATCAGTAATGGTTTTTATTTGCTTTTCAGTTACGCCTTTCAATAGATCTGTTTTTATAGGTCCTGGCGCAATACAATTAACAGTAATATTAAATGCTGATAGCTCTCTTGCTAAAGTTCTACTGTAAGTTTCAACACCTGCTTTTGAAGCTGTGTAAATAGACTCTCCCTTAATACCAAGCTTGACGGCTATTGTTGAGAAATTTATTATTCTTCCTTTTCCATTTCGAATTAGAAAAGGAGAAAAAACTTGACTAGTCAAAATCGTTCCAACTAAGTTCACATCTATAATTTTTCTTATAGTTTCTTCCGGAGTGGCCAAAGCAAGATTCATTGATGCTATGCCCGCTGCGTTAATAAATGCATAAGCTTTTTTTTCAATTTTCTTAATTTGATTAGAAGCACATTTTATTGAATTTAAGTTAGAAATATCACAAGAAATTATATTTTTTTCTTTGTCGCCAGTTCTTGCAAGTCCTATAACATTATCATAGCTTATTTTTAAATCTTCAAAAATAGCTTTTCCTAGGCCTCTTGTAGCACCAGAAACAATAATCATTAAGACCCTTGTTGTCTTTCGAACTCATCTGCTAAATCACCAATACTTTTAAACATACTCTTAGATTTTGACATAGTTTCGCCTGACCAATCAAATTGGAAACCTTTTTCCTCGGAAATTTCCTCTAACCTAAGACATAAATTTACAATATTCATTGAGTCTAAAGGACTAGAGTCACCAATTAAGGGAGTATCATCCTTTAAATCAAGCGTATTATCCTGAAGTAAATCCTTAATCTCTTCTTTAATTTTATCAATCATTTGATTCAGTATTTTTTTTTCTTAGGTACAATACTTACTTTAAAAAATCAATTACAATTTAAATTATCTTCTTAAAGTGACCTTTTTTTTCAGTCTTCCAATAAGAAACTAGTTTATCTGCAAATGATTTTTTAGGTAAATCTTTAATAACTTTTCTCATTTGCTTCAGATTGCTCCATAAAGATCCTCTACTTTTGACTATCGACATATAGTCATCATACGTTATTGAGATTTTTACATAATCTCTATAATTTTGCCCTCTTCTAAACCCATATCTTTCGAAGCCTTCTGTAACGAACCCGATTGCCTCAAGCATTTTATTCCATCCTCTTAATTCAGGATATGCCTGTCCTCCATAAATTCTTTTAAGACCAAGTTCTTTAAAACCATGTTCCGCTAAGAGTGCGACAGCCTCTAAAGCAGAGAATGTCAGATATGGTAATTTAGTGGGTTCAGCAATCATTAATGCCCACAAAGCTATTCCACTAAATCTATCTATATTTCCTAGAGAAATTATTCCTGCTAATTCACCTTTCTTTGAAACAATAAATAAACCAAGCTCTTCATTTGAAAGAAACTTATTTAAAATCTTCTTTTGAATTTTTCTGTTGTTTGGAAATACTCCATGACTTGAATTTTGAAGTTCAGCAATATTATTAAACCAAGAAACCCAGCGTCCATTTTTTATTTCTTCTTCATTTACAGAGCACAAATCTATAAGTTCGCCCTTAATAAAAATATCATAAGGATTTTTAATACTTTTATTATTATACATAATGGTTACTTTAAATGAATTCTCTATTTGAAAAATTTTGTTATCGTAAAATAAAATTTTTAACCTTGATATTAAGCACTACAATTCTTTATTGCATCACATACTTCGTCTATTGCATCATCTGTTATGTCCGTAGATGAAGGCAAGTACATAGCGTCGTATGATAATTTGAAAGAATTGTGAAACATCTCTCTCAGGTTTTCCTCAATAATATTTTCTTGTCTATATGGAGGTAAGTATGGCAGAGGTATATACAATGGTCTTGTTTCAATGCCTTTTTTAAGCAACTCATTAGCTAATTGATCTCTATTTTTACCAAAAAGGTTTTCATCAACTCTGATTGGAAATACCCAGGGTGATAATTTTGCCCATGTCATTACAGGACGTAATAAAATTCCAGGAATATCTCTCAAATTATTATTATATCTTTTAAAAAAATTTTCTCTTCTTTCTATTATTTCCTGCCTACGTTCAACTTGTGCACACGCAATTGCTGAGGCAACATTAGTTAATCTAAATGCCACACCCACATCAGGAAAGAAAAATCTTCTTTCTTTGTGCATAGCGTGGCCTCTCATGTAACGCATCCAATCACCTCTTGATTTGTCATCAGTATTTATTATACCACCTTCTCCGCACGTAAGCATCTTTCCAGCATGAAAGGAAAAAGTTTCAGTAGCGGCCAATGAACCAGTAATTCTACCTTTATACTCTGCAAAGTGAGATTGCGCAGCATCTACAATAACTACTAAATTATATTTACGAGCAATCTTATGAATTTCATCCATATCAGCAGGATGTCCCATTAAGTGGACTGCCAAAATACATTTCGTTTTTTCAGTAATTAATCTTTCAATTGATGAGACGTCTATACACCAAGTATTAATATCAACATCAGCAAATACAGGAACACCACCTACATGTTTTACTGAATTAGCAGTTGAAACATAAGTCAAGCTAGGAACAATTACTTCATCACCATTAGTTATGCCATGAGCCATTAAAGCAAGTTGGATAGCAACTGTTCCATTTGAAACAGCCACAGCATCCTCTGAACCACATATTTCAGACCACATTTTCTCGAAACGATCTAAATACTGTCCAGATCCTCCTATCCAAGAGCTTTCTATGGCGTCATTGACATATTTTTTCTCTAGATCTGTTATGCTTACACCAAATACTGGAATTTTCATAATATGATTATTTATACGTTAGCATATGGGTTTGGTGTATTGAAAGCCGTCATGTACTTAATCAATTCATCAACTCCTTCATCAACTGTTATCGAAGTTTTATAGCCAACATTTTTAATTTTTGAATAATCAACTTCATAATTTCTTTTATCTTCATCTGAAGCAAATTCAGCAAAGTGGAGATAATATTCTATTTTTGATTTTATCATTTCACAAATTTCTTTTTTTGTATAATTCATATTATCAGAACCGACATTATAAACTTCGTTGACCATTTTTTCGTAGTTATTTATGGCAAATATAAAAGATTTTGCGATATCTCGCACATGTATAAATGTTCGCTTAAAACTTGCTTCATAAACAATTAAATTCTTATCAATGGCAGCTTTATAACAAAAATCATTGACCATAAGGTCAAGCCTCATTCTTGGAGACATACCAAAAGCGGTTGCAAACCTATAACAAATACTATTACCACTTTTTCTAAAAAGATTCTCAGCACTTGTTTTTGTTTCACCATATAAAGAGATTGGATTTAAAGGTGTATCCTCTGTGCATATATTATCTGTTACAACTCCATAGTTTGAACCAGTTGAACCAAACAAAAGTGGCGTAGATCCCCTGCATTTATCTATGATTTGAGATCCATAAACATTAACTTCGTTAGCTTCTTTTGGAAATTTTTTACAAAGCGGGTACCCTACATATGCAGCAAGATGAATTATTAGATCCTTATTTTTAACTGACTCTTTTACAGTCTCTTCATTTGTTATATCACCTTTGATAAAGAAGAATTTTTTTTCATGGAAATAACTTATCATTCCATCAGAACCAAACATTAGTTTATCCAAGACAGTAACCTCGTGTCCTTCATTTAAAAGAAGAGGTACTAAGCAACTTCCAATATAACCTGAACCACCTGTAACTAAAATTTTCATTATGCTTTATAACTTTAATAAATAGTATATTACAACTTATTTTTTATAATATTTAATTCTGTTAGTTTTTCCCAAAAATATCTCGAGAATATACTTTATTTCTAACTTTTTTTAGCTTCTGTGTAAGCCTATTGGCTATTATTACCTCAGATTTTTTAATAAATTCATTTAGGTCCTTTATAAGGATAATTTTTTTTGAAGGGGAATATTTAATTAGCGGTTCATATAAATTAATTATTATATTTTTTTTAAGCAATTTATTAATAATTTCATGAACTGCACTTTCCCTAAAATTATCTGAATTTTTTTTCATAGTTAATTTATATACTCCTACAGATTTAGGAAACTTTTTAATGACTTTGCCTGCAACATATTCTTTTCTAATTTTATTTGCTTGAATAACAGATTTTATAATCGAATTTGGAACCTTCTTAAAGTTATTGAGAAGCTGTCTGGTATCTTTTGGGAGGCAATATCCTCCATAACCAAAAGATGGATTATTATAAAAATTGCCTATTCTTTGATCACTTGAAACTCCTAAAATTATTTTCTCCGCCGACAAGTTATGCACTTCAGCAAATGTGTCTAACTCGTTAAAAAAAGCAACTCTCATTGCGAGATAGGTATTAGAAAATAACTTTACTGCCTCAGCTTCATGCGAACTCATAAAGTATATCTTATGATTTGTTTTCTTTATTTTTGAACATTCAATTAATATATTAGCAAAACTTTTTCCCCTTCTTGTCTTGTCACCAATAACTATTCTTGACGGAAAGAGATTGTCATATAAAGCGTTTCCTTCTCGTAAAAATTCAGGTGAAAAAAATATGCTTTGTATGCCATGTAATTTTCTCATTTTTTCTGTAAATCCAAGTGGAACCGTTGATTTGATAACAATAGTAGCTGATTTATTAACTGCTACAATTTGTTTAATTACACCTTCAACAGATGAAGTATTAAAATTTCCTTTTTTAATATTAAAGTCTGTAGGGGTAGCAACAATTATGAATTTACTATTTTTGTAAAGAGTATTATTATCTGATATCGCGGTAAGCCTTAATTCTTTTGTCTTAAGAAATTTTTGTATTTCTTTGTCTTTTATTGGTGAAATTTTTTTATTAATTTTATTAACTTTATCTTTATTAATATCAATTAACGATACTTTATGTCTTTGTGAGATTAAAACAGCCAGACTCAAGCCAACGTAACCAGCTCCTACAATTGAAATATTGTATTCTTTCATTCAATTAATATCTAACATTTCTAGTATTTTTTTACTTAGAGGTGTAGCCTTTGGTATTGTGATTGGACTAATTTTATTTAATAGTTTCTCATAATTTTCAGGGGGAAGACCATTACCTGGCCTGATCCTTTTGATATTCTTTTTTGTGAATTTTTCGCCTTTTAATATTTTTTCTACAGCAAATATAGATCTTCTAAATATTTTATTTTTTGTCTCAGTTTTATTTCTATAAAAATATTTTTTACCAAGTAGTTGATATGTCTCATCAATAGCTTTCCTAAATGAATTAATTTCATTGCCCTTGATAGAGAATTCAATATCCAATCCATTTTTTTGATTCTCTAATGCAATATGTTTTTCAATTACCTCGGCACCTGCAGCTATAGCTGCTCTTGCAATCTTGTTATCAGTAGAGTGATCAGATAAGCCAACCCTACATTTAAATTTATTCTTCAAAATATTTATATTATTTAGATTAAAGTCTTTTTGTTTTGAAGGATAGTTACTAACACAATATAAAAGTGTTATATCCTTGGATCCATTTCTTTTTGCAGTATGATAACTGGTTTCTATTTCATCTAAACTTGCCATTCCGGTCGATATAATTATTGGCTTTTTTGTTTTTGATATTTTTTTTATTAATGGAAGATCTGTCATCTCGAACGAGGCTACCTTGTAAAATGGACATCCCAATTCCTCAAGAAAATCAACTGCACTTTCATCAAATGGGGTACTAAAAATTGTAATTTTTAACTTTTTGGCATAAGTAAAAAGTTCCTTATGCCATGAAAGTGGAGTATGAGCCTTATTATATAAATCCCACAAAGTATAACCTTTCCATATACCAGACTTAATTTTAAATATATTTTTATCTGATAGCAGTGTCATTGTATCTGCGGTATAAGTTTGCAGTTTTACAGCATCTGCTTTGTTATCTTTAGCGCATTTAATTAATTTTTTTGCTGTATTAAGATTACCACAATGATTTGCAGATATTTCTGCAATCAAAAATGGCTTTTTTGAAGTATTCAACATATTATTTAGTAAGCTTTTTCGCAAGATTACTTATTTTCTGATCATCTTTATAAATTTGAGCAAGTATTTTAGAAGTTTTTTTGTAATCTAAAGAAAAAGAAAGTCTTACTAAATTCATCCAATTTACATTATTTTTAGATCTTGCTTTTTCAATTTGATCTATAATTTTGTTATAATAATCTGCATCTTTTTTTTGTTTACTCATATAACAACTTCCAATTAAAAAATATTTTTAGCTTTATTTAAATTTTCGATAATTTCTTTTATATTCAGGATATTCGGCTTTTATAAATACAGGCCGATAATTAGAATCATTAATAGTGTTAAATCTGATTTGAGCAGTGTACCTGACCTCGTTGCTAGTAATATTAGTTCCACTTGAATGAATTAAATCCATGTGTATAAATGCTATATCTCCTCTATCTGCATCTATATATATCTTTTCGTAATCGTTATATAGTTCTTCTGAAGTAACAAATTGTTCAGATTTATATGTTTCTGGAACTGAATAAACCGACTTTTGCTTACGTTGTTTATGAGAACCCTTAGCAATGATAACGGAACCATTATCTTTTGTCGCTTTATTGAGAGGAATCCATGTAACTAAAGCTTTATTGCCATCTTGGTTTTCTAAGAAGTAATTACCGTCTTGATGCCATTCCCTTATGTTATTAGTATCACCGGGTATATCAAATCGAACAGCAGGACTAACAGTTCCAAGATTATTTATATCCTTCATATGCAGTAATTGCATAACTGTAGGTGCTAGATCTAATTTTATAAATAAATCTTTTAGTTGATATGATGATTGCAATGTCTGATATATCCAAGAACTGCTTGATGGATTTCCTCTTTTTAAATTGATTAGCATTTCGTTTAAAACGTATTTATCTTTAAGATCTTGACTTTCACCTTCTAAAGATTCAAGCTTTATCACATGGGCAATAAATTTCATCATGTTGTCTATAGGTTCTATACTTAGACAGTTTCTAACAATTAAATAACCATCTTCATTGAAAGATTTAATTTGCTCATCTGTTAATAGACACTTCATATAAAAGCCTTCATATATTAATATGTATAAACCACATTTCTAATTGTTATATATATCTTTGAAATTAATCATAGATTTTAAATATTGATCCTTATTAAAATATTTTGGATTATAACAAGCAACCAAGATTGCATCCTCACTTTTATTATCAACTAAGTAATGACCTTTTAATACTGCTTCAATGAACCAGTCAGCTTTAAGGTAGCTTTTTATAGCACCAATATTTGACTTAAAAATTGGACCGTGAACTTTTCTAATATCTAACTCATCAAATGCTATTCTATTCGCCAACTGAATAGCTTCTGAAGCAAGGCCCATTTTTAAATAGAGTTTATTACCAATAAATACTATTAAATCAGACTTATTATGAAAGTGGTCTATTGGCCCTATTTTAATTATACCTATATTTTTTTTGTCTTTAATATGATGAATCATATACTGGTACATGGTTTTATTTTCTAATCCACGAAAATATTCATCTTGTAAACTTTTAGATGTAAACTTTCTTCCAGAAGCTGAATATCTTTTAGCATGATCTTCCTGATGCCATTCAACAACTTCATCATTGAAATCATTATTGCTAGCTTTAATAAGACTTACTGAGAACATGAAAAATATGTATTAGCTTTAATTTGGAACATTATAGATTGTTTTTTTATTAATCGAAAGTGACTTATTTTCACGTTTTGTAGACCTGGCAACGTCCTACTCTCCCATGCCTTAAGACAAAGTACCATCGGCGCTGGAGCCCTTAACATTCGAGTTCGAAATGGAGTCGCGTGTA